>Ga0111539_10000143_pt1 | contig 81857 bp, 71 predicted proteins | sample RhiMethybrSRZTD1_FD_79667 | JGI IMG/M metagenome (GOLD analysis project Ga0111539, IMG submission 79667) | Populus rhizosphere microbial communities from Tennessee, USA - Rhizosphere MetaG P. TD hybrid SRZTD1 (version 2) (version 2) | ecosystem: Host-associated > Plants > Roots > Rhizosphere >...
CACTGCCCTAACTTGTGGCAAGGGCGAGGGTTAATTCAGTACAGGCCGAGGGCCAACGGCCCAAGGCCAAGCCCTGCGGCAGCGCGACGTGCAGCGCTTGGGCTATCTATCGATTCGCCCATGGAACCCCCGTCCGCTGCGGGGCCCCTTGTTGTCGCGCTCGAGCGGCTTGTCGCTGTTGGCCACGTTGAAGCCCGCCTGGTAGACGAGCTGGGCGATCGAGACGAGCTTCGGGAACAGGATCCGATCGACCGAATCGGTCACGCAGTGATAGTCCAGGTGCGTGCCCGTGAAGAAGAACGCGATCGGGATGCCCTTCGACGCGTAGCTGTAATGATCGCTGCGCGTGTAGAAGCTGTTCGGATCGGCCGGGTCGTTGTACTCGAAATCGAGGTCGAGCTCTTTGGCGAACGTCGCGTTCGTATCCACGACCAGGTTGTGGAGATCGGTGCTGATGCGGTCGGCGCCGATCACGAAGACTTTGCTCGCCTCGGCGGCGTTGTCGTCGCGGTTGCGGCCGATCATGTCGATGTTGAACTGCGCCTGCACCTTGTCGAGCGGCACGACGGGAAAATCGGCGTTGTAGTGCGAGCCGAGAAGGCCCGCTTCCTCACCCGCGTGCCAGACGAAGACGACCGATCGCTTCGGTTTCGTCGGCCCCGTGGCAAACGCTTTCGCGATGCCCAGCAGTCCCGTCGATCCCGATCCGTCATCGTCGGCCCCGTTGTAAATCGCGTCGTCGGGCGCTGCCTGACGGCAGCCCTGCCGCGGGCCGGGTGGCGTTTCGCGGTAACCGACGTGATCGAGATGGGCCCCGTACATCACGTACGTGTCCTTCAGCTTCGGATCCGAGCCTTCGACCATGCCGACCACGTTTTTGGTGAGACGGGTGGAGAGCACTTCGAAGGTGTTGTCCACGTTGATCGTCACTTTGACGTTCGAGAGCGAGAACGGCGGCAGCGCCTCGCCCTTTTCGGCGCGCGCCTTGAGATCGGCGAACCTGGTCGGCGACGCGCTGAAGACGAACTCCCAGAACGTGTCGTCGCCGGCAATCTGCGGCGGGACGAGGCCATCGACGCGATAGGGCGTCTGATTGATGTCGGGCGTGGCGGCCGTCGTCGCCGCTCCACGTCCGGCGCCGCCGGCCGCGGCCGCGCCACGACCGCCGGCGCGGCCGAATCCTCCCGCGCCGGCCCCGCGCTGCGCCTGCGCCACGGCGGCCTGCGCATCGACCACGGCCTGGTTGGCCTGCGTGAGCGCGGCCTGCGCTCTCGCGAGCGCCTCGTCATTGGCCGTCGGGGCCGCCGGTGCCGGCACGTAGCTCAGCGCGGCCGACACGCCGAGCGACTGGACCATGTAGGTGCCGCGATTGCCGCCGCGGCCGCCGCCGCGCCCGCCCGCTGCCGCCGCCGCGGCGAGCACCGCCGGCGTGCCGGGCAGCCACGCGACCAGCTTGCCCTTGACCTCACGGCCACGAAAGTCGTCGTGATTGGCGCCGAGATTGACCATCCCGTAGCCGGCGAACTCGACGCCGTCGAACGTCAGCGTCTGCTTGCCGCCGGAATTGGTCGGAAACGTGACGTGATCGCCCTGCTTGAAGGTCCGGCTCTCGGCGCCCACCTGGACGGTCACCGAGGAATTGCGCGTGACCTTGTAGCTTCGCAACTTGACGGTCTGGAAGTAGCCGGCGTCGCCGATCGGCTTGAGGCCGAACTGGCGCAGGTGGTCGGCAATGTACCCCGCGGCCAGCCCGTAGCCCTCGGTGAACACCTGTCGCCCCTGCAAGGCGTCCGACGCCAGATAGGTCAACCACTCTCGCGCGTCCGCTTCGGCGATCGTCGCGAACTTGACCTTCGACACCGCCGGCCCCTGCGCCGACAGGATCCACGATTTCGACCAGGCCGTCAGGGCCAGCACGCCGACCGCCACCACGCCGATCCGCCAGGCACGACGAGAAGAACGCATCATCTAGGAAGCCTCCCGTACACGGCGCCGCCGCGGGCGCCGGCACAATCTGCAAGCATAGCGCAGAGGACGCCCAAACTCGGCCCTCGGCACTGGGCACTCGGCGCACCCCGGACCTGCCGCACCCCGCACGGCCGCACCCGCACCCCGCACCCCGCACCCGTCGCACCCTGCACAGTGCACCGTGCACCCTGCACCGGTCAGAGCGGAAACCGCATGCCGTCTCTCGCCACGTCAGGCGCGTCGATCTGCGCGTTGGTGTGGTTGATGTGGATGAACCGCACCCGGGCGCGGACGCCCTGGAGCAGATCGCGCGTCACGGGAATGAGTGGATGCGGAATGTCGGCGATCATCCGTCCGGGAATCTCGTCGGTGGACGCGAACGTGCCGTCGAGAAAAGCCAGGTCCACGTCGTTCGCGAGATCGCGGATCCGCCGCGACCACTTCGGCCACTGATCGATGTCCGGGATGTAGATGGCCTTCTGGAGCGGACCCTCGATGAGGAAGCCGACGGTGTCGCTGAACTCGTCGCGGTGCGGCACCGTGAACGCGGTCACTTTCACGCCGTCGCCGAGATCGACCGCGCGATCGGGGATGAGCGGCTTGAGCGCGATGTTGCCGCGCTGCACGAGCTGACTCCACGGCCCGTTGCCGCGAAGGAACGTCGTCATCTTGTCGGTCGCGTAGACTGGCACACCGGCCGCGTCGGTCGACTCGCGACCGAGATACATGAGCCCGGTGTAGTGCCCGATGTGCGCGTGCGTCAGGAAGATGCCGTCCGGCTCACGCCCCGCCGTGAGCGAGTGCAATTGCGAGACGAAGTCGGGCGTGGCGTCGAACATGTAGGCCTTGCCGAGCGTCCGGTTCATCAGCCCGAGGCTGGAGACGCGTTCCGGCTTGCGCTTGCCGTCGCGGATCGACTGACAGAGCTCCTGCGTGCACTTGAGGTGGGGAATGCCGCCATCCTGCGCGATGCCGAGGACCACCAGCTCCCACCGGCCTTTCGTCTGCGGCGGCGGCGCGTCCTGGGCCGCCGACACCAGGCCGGCCGCAGCGAGCACCGGGACGAGACCGAGCCACCGGCGGCGCATCAGCGCCGCCTCTCGGGCGGCTCCGCCGCGGCGTTCGACAGGATGCGATTGATGAGCGTGCTGAACAGGCTCACGAGGATCGACGCGAAGATCGTGCTGAGCTTCCCCTGGACGAGAAAGCCGGGCACGAGCTCCGACGCGAGCCACAGGCAGAAGGCCGTGACCACGAAGTAGAACAGGCCGAGCGTCAGCACCGTCAGCGGCAGGGTGAGGAGGACGAGGATCGGCTTGACCAGCGCATTGATCAAGGTCAGCACGGCCCCGGCGAGAAACGCCACGCCTGGCGAGGCCACGTCCACGCTCTGCATCAAGTAGGCCACCGCGTAGATGGCCAGCGAGTTGGCGATCCAGGTGATTAGCAGAGACATGGAAATCGATCAAAGTATCATCGATCAATCGATCAAATTGGCGGGGACAAATCGCTCTCGATCGTTGACCCTCGGATTCGGGGAAGACGAGCGGTCTTTGTCAATTTGATCGATCGTCCTTCGATCGATGATCATTCAAGTAGCCGGAGTGGCGAAACTGGCAGACGCGCGAGACTCAAAATCTCGTTCACTTAACGGTGAGTGTGGGTTCGATTCCCTCCTCCGGCAATTCCCGCCACTGGACACTGAGGCGAGCTTCACCTCGACGGGCGTTCGGCTCGCGCTAGCGAGCCCGTGGTGGGCCGGCTAAAGCCGGCCCCTCCTGGTCCTGAGCGAGTCTCTGGTGGGCCGGCTAAAGCCGGCCCCCTCCTGGTCCTGAGCGAGTCGAAGGGCCGTCCCTCAAAACGTCCCATGTCACATTTGTAATCGGCCGAATCGAGACACTTCAGTTCGGCTTCGGATCGTATTCAGTCATTGTTACGCCTGATTTTCGACTTCATTCCTTGATTGAACAATCTTCGGCCGATTTCGGTCGATTTCATCACTCGTTTGTCACTCCGTTTATCCGTGATATCTTGCGACTCAGCCCCAGCGTCCTGAGGACTCCCTCCCCAGGGAAAAACCAGGCCTCGCCGGGCCCTGTTCACGCCCACTTGGAGGAGGATTCATGCGCAAGCTCATACTTGGCTGCGCAGCGTTGGCTTTTCTACTGATTGGAATGCCGGCTGTTGCTCAGGAAACTCGGGGATCGATTGAAGGCACGATCAAGGACAGTGCTGGTGGCGTGCTTCCCGGCGTCACTGTAGACGCCACGATTGCCGGCGGAGCGTCGCAGACGACCGTCACCGACGCGCGGGGCGTCTACCGGTTCCCGGCGCTCATCCCCGGAACCTACGTCGTCAAGTCGAGTCTGACTGGCTTCTCCCAAGCCAAGCTCGAGAACGTCCAGGTGGGGATCGGGACGATCCTGACCGTGAACCTCACGATGGCGCCTGGCGGCGTCACCGAGACGATCGACGTCAAGGCGTCGTCACCGGTCATCGACGTCAAGCAGAACGCGGTCACGAATATCGTGACCTCGGACATCATCGATCTCATCCCGAAGACCGGCACGGGCATCCTCGGCGCGCTGTCGGGTCTGCCGGGCGCCGGCTCGGAGAGCCGCCTCGGCGGGTTCGGCATCGACGGCGCCGGCGCGTCGGAGAACCGCTACATCATCGACGGCATGGACGTGAGCAGCCTGCAGAACGGCACGCTCGGCCGTGACCTCAACATCAGCTTCATCGACGCCATTCAGGTCAAGTCCTCGGGCTACAACGCGGAGTACCGCGCGGCCACGGGCGGCGTCGTGAGCGCCGTGACCAAGAGCGGCACGAACAGGTTTCACGGGGACGCGAACGTCTTCGTCAGCGGCCGGCCTCTGCGCGGCCTGCAGGGCGACGTCCGTCCGCAGGTTCGGCTCGTCCCGTCCGACAACACCAAGGCGGAGTACTTCACGACGCCGCGGCTGAACGAATCGACGAGCATCAACCCGACCTACAGCGTCGGCGGGCCGATCCTGCAGAACAAGATCTGGTTCTTCACCGGCATCAACCCCCGGTACACGAACACGGTCAGAAACGTCATCTGGACGACCCCGGCCGCCTACGCGGGCCAGTCGCAGTCCTTCGACTCGAAGGACACGGTCACGAGCGGGATCTACAACGTCACCTACTCGATGTCGCCGAATATGCGCATTCGGTTCGCGGGCGCGAACGAGCGCAGCACGGCGGGCCTCGCGCTGCCGCAGATCGACTCGAACACCGGGCAGAGCAACTCCAACGCCGCGACCTTCAACCCGCGCGCGACGACGTTCGCGGCTGGATTCAACGACTCCTACGTCGGCGTCTTCGACTGGACGGCCAGCAACTCGACGTTCATCCAGGTCACCGGCGGCTTCCTCGGCTACGGCAGCCACACCGAGGGCGGCGACTACTACCACGGCATCCGCCGGACGTTCAGCACGTCGAATATCAACTACCTCGACGTGCCCCCAAACCTGCAGCAGAACTCGGGCTACGCCGACAACCTGTCGAACACGTTCAGCGTGCAGAACGACTTCGACCGCCTGACGCTGGACGCCTCGGCGACGAAGTTCTTCAACTGGCGCGGGCAGCACTCGGTGAAAGCCGGCGTGCAACTCGAGCGTTTCGGCAACGTGGTCAACAACGGCCAGCAGTTCCCGAACGTCGCGATCTCCTGGAACGCGAGCCGCGCGACCCTCTCCAGCACGTCGGTGCGCGGCACCTACGGCTTCTACGAGATCCGCCGGCAGTACACCACGGGCGACGTCCACTCGAACAACGTCGGCCTCTTCGCGCAGGATCAGTGGACGGTCAGCAACAAGCTGACGCTGAACTACGGCATGCGCATCGACCGCACGAACATCCCGTCCTTCCGTGAGGAGAATCCGGGCATCCTGTTCGGCTTCGGCGACAAGATCGCCGGACGGCTCGGGTTCGCCTACGATCTCAAGTCCGACGGCATGTGGAAGCTCTACGGGTCGTACGGCACGTTCTACGACATCGAGAAGCTGGAGATGCCGCTCGGCTCGTTCGGCGCCAACCGCTGGATCAGCTACTACTGGACGCTCGACGACTACAACTGGCCCGCGATCAACTGCGACGGCACGCCCACCAGCGGCTGCCCGGGCAAGTTCATCGAGCAGGTGGACTTCCGGCACGTCTCGAACGGGACGGGCGCGGACAACCTCGTGGATCCGAACCTCGAGCCCTACAAGACGCAGGAAATCACCTTCGGCATGGATCGGCAGATCAGCCGCACGATGTCGATCGGCACGCGGTACACCCACAAGTGGCTGAATCAGGCGATCGAGGACATCGGCGTGCAGGTGCCGGGCGTCGGCGAAGTCTTCTACATGGCCAACCCCGGCCAGGGCCTGGGCGAGAAGCCGCTCGGCGCCGAGTTCCCGTCGATTCCCAGCCCGACGCGGAAGTACGACGGGCTCGAGTTCACCTTCAAGCGCCGGCTGCAGAACAACTGGATGCTGAACGCGAGCTTCCTCTACAGCCGGATCTTCGGCACGTTCTCCGGCCTCACCAGCTCGGATGAGAGCGGACGCAACTCGCCGTCGGTCAACCGCTTCTACGACGGCCTCTACATGTCGTTCAACGAGAAGGCTCAGCCGATCGACGGCAAACTGCAGTCGGATCGCCCGTGGGTGCTGAAGATTCAGCCCGCCTACATCCTGCCGTGGGGCACGATGGCCGGCGCGGAAATCGACGTCGAGTCCGGTCTGCCGATGACCTCGTCGGTGACGTTCACGGGCGTGCCGGTCTATGTCTTCGGCCGCAACGACCTCGGCCGGCTGCCGACGTTCTCGTACGTGCACCTGAACTTCCAGCAGGAATTCCGGCTGCCGAAGAACCTGCGCGCGACCGTCTCGTTCAACATCGAGAACCTCTTCGATCAGATGACGGTCACGAACATCGGCACGTCGCCGTACCGCGACGCCCTGAACTTCAACCAGTGCTCGGGCGGCACGTCGGCGGCGAACCGCCTGTGCGCGGACCGCGCCTTCTTCGCCGGGTTCGACACGAAGGCCGTCATGGCGGCTCAGAATGCCATCAACCCGAACAGCAGCCGGCCCAACGCGCTCTACAAGCTCGCCTCGGGCTACCAGGGCGCGCGCGCGGCACGGTTCCAGTTCAAGTTCACGTTCTAAACCGGAACGGGCTCACACACGAGCGGGCGGCAGGGACTCCCTGCCGCCCGTTTTCTTTTTGCGGGCGGCAGAAGTTGTGAGCGCCCATGCCGCCGTAGGGCGGGTCGGGTTTCGACCCGCCGACATCGTACGCGGCTCACACCTCGAGCCGCGCTACGAAGTACGGTCCTATCGCTTGGTGAAGAGCCTCGTTCGCTGGAGTGAACTGCCGTCAGCGGTCCGGAGCACCGCGGTGATCGTGTACTCGCCTGCCGGCAGCGCGCCGATGGCGAGGGTCGCAGAGGCGAGGCGGCGGCGCGGGTCGTTCACTTCCTTCTGCGAGAGCGGCAGGCGCGCGAGCGGCGCATTGGCCGGGCGGGCGAGCTCGAGGGTGACGACGGCGCCGGTGAGCGCCTCGGGCGAGTCGCCGAGGATCTCGACAGTGATCGGAAGCGCGGCCGTACCGGGCAGGACCCACGGCGTCGGCAGGAAGCCCTTCCCGGAGACCTCGCCGAGGAACACGTCGCTCATCCGCACGCCGCCGGCGCGCGGCGCCGCCACGATGAACTCATGCTCGACGCTGCCGCGCCGCCCGTCTGCGGAAATCGCGGCGAACTTGAGGCGATACTCGCCATCCGGAATCTTCACGGCCGAGAGGTACAGCTGCCGATCGCCCGACAGGCGTTCGGTCGCCAGCCCCTCGGCTTCGAAGCCGTCCGCGATGACCTTGCCGGCCGTGTCCACGACCTCGTAGCCGATGGCCGCCAGCGGCCGGCCGGCCGAGGCGAGGCTGGCCGCGATGATCGTCTTCAACTCGTCGCGTCCTTCGAGCCCCGGCGCCAGATACGTGTCCAGATCCACGCCGAGATCGGTCGTCGAGACCGGCCAGCGCAGCACCTGGCCGATGGCGCCCTTGAGATCGGCGGGAGGCTTGAGCTCGGGCGCGGGCGGGTTGATCGTGAAGTCCTTCCGCGCGCGCAGCGTCGCCCCCGGCCAGTTCACGCGGACGTCGATCTTCTGGCGATTGCCGTCGCGATCCTCCCCGTCGCGCTCGAACGACAGCAGGTAGTAGCCCGACATTTCGGCGTCGATCCGCGCGAGCGCACCGAGCGGGGTGCCGCTGACCATGAACGCCTCGCCGCGGCCCGCGACGGCCGTCAGCGACATCCCGTCGAACAGCACTTTCTGATCGAGCACGTGCGCCGTCGTCATGTTGTATCGGCTGCCGACATCCGAGAGCGCGCCCGCCAGATTCAACGCGTAGAACATCACCCGGGATCGCTCTGCGGCGTCCGAAAACTTCTGCAGGTCGGCGAGGAGATTGCGATCGACTACCATCCCTTCCGAGATCAGCACGATCGCCTTGGGCCCCTCGATCGACGACATCGCCGCCGAGAGCGCGCCGAGCGTGTCGAGCAGGTCGCGCGAGCGGCGACGTTCGTTGTCCATGATGAAGCTCGCCGCCGGCTGCATCTTCATGAGGCACGACGTCGCCGTCGGGTCGATCCGGGCGGCCACCTCGGGCTCGATCACATCGCTGGTGACGGTGCAGCTGCCGGTCACCAGGTTCACGCGCTGGAGATAGTCGTCGAGCGCGTGCTGGTCCATCTGCTCGACCGCCGCGGCCTCCCCCACCGTCATGGTCCCGCTCTGGTTGCGGAGGGAGGAGCCGACGATCCTGCCGGCCGCTTCTTTGACCATCTTCCGATTCGTCGTGAGATCCACGCGCGGCGTAGCGTACGGGAACACGACGACGCCCGCGCGATCTTCGGGGTTGAGCCGGTCGAGGTAGTCAGAGACGGTTCGAAGCACGCCGCGGCCGCCGCCCGCGCTGATGTGCTCGACGTCCACCACCAGGAGAAAGCTGCGGCCGGCGGCGGCCCGTGAGTTCGAGGTAGGCGCAGCCGGCCGCGACGCGAGGGGCACCGGCGCAGTGCGCGCCGCCGCCCCGACCGACACGAAGTCCGCGGACACGACGCGACGCTGGCGATCGCCCGCCACGACGGTGAAATCGCCCGGCGCGAGGCCGGTCACGGGCCGACCTTCGTTGTTGACGACCGCCACGTCGACCGTCACGAGGTCCACGCGCGCGCGAAAGACCGGTTGGGGCTGTTGGGCCGACGGAACAGCGACGAGCGTGGCGACCAGACAGCCGATGACAATCCGCACGGGAGCATCTTACCAATCGGGACGGATATCCTATTCGGGGTTCCGGAGTTCCGGAGTTCCGGGGTTCCGGAGTTCCGACGTACCGGGGTTCGCTTCCGGGGTTCCCTAGCCCACTGCATGCCTGCCAAACGCGCCAAGACCGGCCCACGCGTCCGTCCGGCGGCGGAGACCAACGCGCAGGTGCCCAACAACCGCCCGCGCATCGCGCTCGCCGCGCTCATTCTCGTCCTCGCGGGCCTCGCGGCGTTCTGGAACAGCTTCGGCGGGGTGTTCGTGCTGGATGACGATCCGTCGATCGTCCATAACCCGAACGTCCGGAGCGTCTGGCCGCTGTCTCAGGCGATGTCCGCGCCGCCGGAGGTGACGGTGGCGGGCCGCCCCGTGGTCAGCCTGACGCTCGCCTGGAGTCACGCGTTGACCGGGTTGACGGACCTCCGGGGCTTTCACGCGATCAACCTCGCGATTCACCTCACGGCGGCGCTGGCGCTGTTCGGCGTCTGCCGCAGGACTCTTGACGCGTCTCGAAACCCGAGCCGCGCTACGCCGGCCCTCGCGGAGCGACGTGGACCGTCGTGGCTCTCGCCCTCCGCCGCGACGCCGCTGGCGCTCGCGATCGCTCTGATCTGGTGCGTGCATCCGCTCCAGACCGGATCGGTCACGTACATCGTTCAACGCGCCGAATCGCTGATGGGTCTCTTCTACCTCCTGACGCTCTACTGCGCCATTCGCGCGCACGAGCCGTCACGACGCGCGTGGTGGATCGCCGGCAGCATTGCCGCCTGCGCGCTCGGGATGGGGAGCAAGGAAGTAATGGTCACTGCGCCGATCCTGGTGGCGCTGTGGGATTGGCTGTTCGCGCGCCCGGGCGATGCGGCATCCCGGCCGTCGCGGCTTCCTCTCTACGCGGGTCTCGCCGCGACGTGGCTCCTGCTCGGGTGGTTGATGTGGACGCACCCGCGTCCGCAATCCGTCGGGTTCGGCTTCAACGATTGGCCGTGGTGGCGGTATCTGCTCACGCAGGCGGGCGTCATCGTGCACTACTTGCGCCTCGCGATCGTGCCGTACCCGCTGGTGCTCGACTACGGTTGGCCGTCCGCCCGATCCGCGGTCGCAGTACTGCCGCAGCTGCTGCTGGTCGTCGCGCTCCTTTCCGCGACGGTCTGGCGGCTCTGGCGGCGTCGGCCGGAGGGCTTCCTGGGCGCGTGGTTCTTTCTGATTCTCGCGCCGACGTCGAGCGTCGTGCCGATCGTGACTGAGATTGCCGCCGAACACCGGATGTATCTGCCGCTCGCGGCGGTCGCGGCCGCCATCGTCCTCGCTGCGGCAGCGCTGCTCAGCCGTCTGCCGGATCGATCGCAGCGGCGCGCAATCGGAACGCTGATGCTCGCCGCGTGCGTCGTGACGCTCGCCGTCATGACGAGCGCGCGCAATCGCGTCTACGCCAGCGTCGAGGACATCTGGCTCGACACTGTCGAGAAGCGCCCGCAGAATGCGCGCGCGCACAACAACTACGCCATCAGTCTCCTCACCAGGGGCGATCACGCCGGTGCGGCCGAACACTTCCGCGCCGCGCTCGCGCTCGATCCACGGTTTGCCACTGCGGCGGCGAACCTCGGCGTCTCTCTCTGCAAGCTCGCGAAATGCGACGAGGGGATCGGCTACCTCGAGCGGGCCATCGAACTGGCGCCGGCCTCCACGCTCGCGCATCGCGATCTCGCCGAGGCATATGCGGCTCAGGGCCGCCACGGACCAGCGGTCACGCACTTTCTCAAAGCGCTCGAAGGGCTGCCGGACGATGTGTTCCTGCTCAATCGCACGGGTTGGCTGCTCGCGACCTCGCCCGACGATGCGGTCAGGAACGGCAGCAAAGCGCTCGCACTCGCCGAGCGCGCGGTGGCACTCACGAGCCGGCGGGACGAAGTCGCCCTCGACACGCTCGCCGTCTCCCTCGCCGAAACGGGTCAGTTCGAAAAGGCCGCAGCCGCCGGCGCCGAGGCGCTGGCCGTGGCGCGGGCGCACGGCAATCAGGCGTTGATTCCCGAACTTGAAACTCGGCTGGCGATGTATCGGGCAGCGCGGGGGCGGTAGAGCCGCAGGCGATCACCGCACCACGAGATCCAGCCGGGCGCTTCCGCCACCGATCTTCCCGGCAAGCGCGCGATACGCGGGCGCCTCCCACGCTGCCGCGGCGCGCCTGAGCAGACGATGGAGCTCCGGCGGCTCGAACGGCGTCAGCTCCGGATACGGCCACGGGCGATCGCCCGCCGCGAAGGGCACGAGGAAATCGAGCGCACTTCGCAGGCTTCTACCGTCCTTCGACTGGTAGTGCCACAGGTCCAGGCCCATCCGGTCGCTGAGTTGCGCCAGATTGAAGAACGCCGTGAGGTTGTAGATGCTGTAGTGCCACGACCGCGTGCGCGCAAGCTCGCGGGGCTGACGGCCGTCCGGTTCGATCTGCCTGGCTATGCGATCGCGCGCGCCCTCCAACGTGCGCCGCGCAATCGCCGGCTGATCCGCGTAGATCGCGAGTGCGGCCACCTGGACGTCGTACCAGGTCTCGTGGTTGTTGCCGTTCTTCGCCTCGTCTCGTCCGTGAGGGCTCTCGAGCAGCCAGGTCAGATAGGCGCGCATCCAGTCGTGCAGACCCGTCTGATCCCTCGCGGTCCACGCTGGTGATCCGGAAATCGCCATCACGCCGTCGAGCAGATCGGGAAGACCGGTCGTCTCGATGATGCCGATGCCGCGCCCGTCGGTGATGCCCGGAATGCCTTGCCCATACTGAAGGTGCGGGTTCATCCGCGTGGCCGGATCGAGAAACCAGACGCGGACGAGGCGCGCCGCCTGCGTCGCGTACTCGGGCTTGTCGGTCAGCCGATAGGCGAGGCCCAGCGTGGAGACGGCGCTGATGACGCGACCCAGGTTGTCGTGATCGCTGATCTTCTTGAGCTCGGGGTTTCGCTCACCGTCGCGCTGAATGTATGGCTTGCCGCCGGGTTTGGCCGGGTCAGGCCACCAGTAGGGCGCCTGGCTCATGTAGTCGTGCTTGTCGCCGCTCGGCGGCGTGACGCCTTTGTCCATGACCGAGGGTGCCGTCAGGGCGAGCGCAGCGCGCGCGTCGCGCTCGAGCGCGTCGAGCGCGGGCCGCCATTGCGGGTCGTTTCGATCGATCGCGGCGCGGACGCTGGAGAGATGTCGGAGATCGAGCAGGAGCGAAGACGGCGACCGCTGGCTGCCTGTCTGCCCGACCAGAGCGCCGCCAGGGGCCAGCGCCATCGCGACGAAGAGGACCGCGCGAGCCGGCCGTCGCATCCGCAAATCATACCGTGCGACACGCCCGGCAGGCGCTTTCGTACCGCGGTCAATAAAAGTGAGCGCGCTTGATTGAGCGCGATCGGCGGCTCTTGACGACTACTCGCTGCGCAGCGCCGCCGTCGCATCCAGCCGGGACGCGCGATACGCCGGCAACCCGCACGCCAGCGCGGCGACGGCGAGGAAGAGCACGGCAATGCCGATGAATGTCACCGGGTCGGTGGTACCGACACCGACAAGAAGTGACTCGATGCCGCGCGTCAGCGCGGCGGCCGCCGCGGCGCCAATCACAATTCCGACGATCGCCAGGATCAGCCCGCGCCCGACGACGAGCTTGAAGATCGCCGCGCGCTCGGCGCCGAACGCGAGTCGGACGCCGATTTCGGCCGTGCGCTGGCGCACGCTCGTCGAGAGCACGCCGTAGAGCCCGATCACGGCCAGGACGAGCGCGATCACCGCGAACACGCCCGTCAGGACCAGCGCAAAGCCGGTCGGCGCCTGCGCGCGATCGACGAACGCACTCATCGGCTGGATCTCCGACACCGCCACACGCGGATCGAGCCCCGCGATCGCCGGACGGATCGCGGTGGACAGGGAAAGCAGATCGCCGCTGGTCCGGACGACCCACCGGCTCGCCGCGCCGAACCCGCGCTGGCCGTCGGCGAAGAAAACGGCCTCACGGCCATCGGCGGCGAGCGACGCGTGACGCTGGTGCGCCACGACGCCGATGACCTCGAACGGGACCGGGTTCTGTCCCGAGAGCCTCAGGAGGAGTCGCTTCCCCACTGCCGGCTGGCCGGGAAACGCCCTCGCCCGCAGCACCGAGTCGATGACGATCCGCGTGGCCTCCGGCGTGTTGTCCTCCGGCGTGAACGTGCGCCCTTCGAGAACTGTCGCTTTCATCGTCTCGAAATAGCCAGGTTGCACCGTGTGAATCTGCGCTTGCTGGAAGGCCGCGGGATCCATGCCTTCCGTGCCCCACGGCATGTTGGCCGTGCCGCCGTCGAGCGGCAACGGATTGGCGGCAGCCACTGACTGCACGCCCGGCAGCGCCGCGATGGCATCGTGCACCTGACGGACGAACGCGGCTCGTCCCTCCTGCCCCTGCGCGCGGATGTTCGGCATGTAGAACGTCAGCACGCCGTCCGGGTCATAGCCTGGGTTCACGCGCTGCAGCGCGATCATGCTGCGAAGCATCAGGCCGGAGCCGACGAGCAACACGAAACAGAGTGCGACCTCGACGACGACCAGTCCGCTCCGCAGGCGGCCGGCACCGAGACCGAGCGCGCGGCCGCTCCGGTGCAGCACGCTGACGATGTCGGGACGCGACGCCCGCACGGCTGGAACGAGCCCGAACAGCACGGCCGCCGCGAGCGACACGAGCACGGTGAATGCCAGGACGGTGAAATCCATGCCGACAGCGGAGAGCCGCGGCAGCGTCGCAGGTCCGATGCGCTGCAGCAGCACGATGCCGATGCGCGCCAGGCCGAGACCGATCGCCGCGCCGATCGCCGAAAGCAGCAGGCTCTCGGCCAGCAACTGCCGCACGAGCGATCCGGGACTCGCGCCGAGCGCGGTGCGCACCGCGAGGTCGCGCTCACGGCGTGAAGCCTGCGCAAGGAGCAGGCTCGCGACGTTGGCGCAGGCGATGAGCATCACGAAGGCCACGGCGCCCATCAGCGCAAGAATCGCGGGCCGGACGTCCGACACGAGCGTCGCGTGCATCGACACGACGTTGATGTAGACGCCGGCATTCTTCTTCACCGGATAGGTCGACCGCAGTTCCGAGGCGAGTCCTTCCATCTGCCCTTGCGCCTGCGCCAGCGTGACGCCTGGCTTCAGCCGGCCGATGACACGGACGGCGCCGGAAGTGCGCGAGCCGTTCACGAAGTCGAACCGGCCGGCGATCCAGAGATCCGGCGCGCGCTCGACGTTCACTCGCGGCGGAAACAGCAGCTCGGCGCCCGGCGCGAGGACGCCGACGATGAGCGCCTGGCCGCCGCCGAGCTCGAGCGTCTTGCCGACGGCGTTCGGATCGCCGCCGTACTGCCGCTGCCAGAACTCATGACTGAGGACGGTGATCGCCGGCGGCGGGGGCGGAGGCGCCGCAGAGACTGGCACGGCCTGGGCCGTCGCAGCGGGGGCCGTGGGCGTCGCGCCACCCGCGGCCGGGCTGGAAGGGCTGCCAGGCGCCGCGCCGCCGGCCGCGGCGCCCTGCTGCGGGGGCGGCGGCGGGATCGGTCGCCCGTCGTCCTCCTGGAAATCGCGCCCGTGGATGATTTGGAGACCGAGCAGCCTCAGCGTGTTCGTGCCGACGAACGCCGTGCGGACCTGCTCGGGCTGGCCCGCCTCGCGCGTCACCGTCTGACGGCCCGTCGTGAGCGCCGCGACGTCCTCGAAGAGCGTGCCCTTGGTCCTGAGATCGGGAATGTCGCCGATCGGAAACGGAAACTCCGGCACACTGCGCGCGCGCAGCTCCTGCCAGACAAGCACCAGGCGGCCCGGATCCCGATACGGCAGCGGCCGCAGCAACACGGCATTGACGACGCTGAAGATCGCCGTCGTCGCGCCGATGCCGAGCGCGAGCGTGAGGATCGCCGGAAGAGAATACCCGCGGTTCTTGCGCAGCATGCGGGCGGCCAGATTGAGATCGCTCATCAGCTTCATGGCGTCCTTCGCGTGAAACGAAATGGGCTCGCGGCCGGGCTGCCGGCGGCGTTCCGCCAGCGTCGTGACGGCGAGATCGGCCGCCATCTGCCACCAGAATTGGAGTCGCGCAAACAGGCTTCGCCGGGCGGCGCGAGCGTAAGCCTGGCGGAAGGTCTCGACGAGCTCGGCCTCCGCCTCGTCGCGAAACGCGCGCGGCAGGACGACGAGGCTTCGCCGATACAACCGTTCGGCCCACGCCGGCATCTACCGCTCCGTCGCCGGCCGCGCCCGGCCGGCCAAGGCGATCGTGCGGCGCAGCCGCTCGAGATCGGCGCGGAGCACCGACCGGCCGAGCGGCGTGAGCACGTGATGGACCTGGCGTTCGTCTGGGGCATCGCCCGAGGCGTCGGTGCGCGCGATCAGTTCGGCCTGGCGCAGCTCGCGGAGGAGCCGGTACAGCGTGCCCGGTCCGAGGATTGGCCGTCCCGGGACGGTCGCGTTGACGGCTTCAAGGATGTCGATCCCGGGCCGCGCGTCATCGGCCAGCGCGGCCAGCACGGCGCAGGCGACAGGCCGGAGCGGCAGGTGGGCGTCCACTGCGCTGCTCCCGCGTTTGCTTCGATTCTGCATTATCTTCAATTCTGAAGGTTATTGGACGAAGCGGCCCACGGTCTGGTTCGTTTCTCGGGGGTCAGACCCCGGTTGACCCCGGACCAAGTAGGATCGACGACCAGTCGGATTGATACGTGGTCCGGAGCCTGTCGTTTCATCGGTCATACGGCTGCCGGCACAGCGGCGCGTGCTGCACGGCCGGCTGGCCGATCGCGGTCGAAGCCGACCAGTTGTTGCAGATTCGGACGGCGATGGCGGCCGGCGCGCTGACCGCCGACCAGGACGGCGACGCGAACTTCGTCTGGCCCGAGGATCGTGAGCCCGCCGCGCCGGTCCTGCTCGCGGCCGCCGCCGGCCGCTGTGTCTTTCACGATGCGGCGGCGTGCCGTTGCCGCATCCAGCGCGCGCTCGGCCACGCGGCCCTGCCGCTCGCCTGCCGCCAGTTCCCGCGCGTGACGGTGATCGACCCGCGCGGCACGTCCGTCACGCTCTCGCACTATTGCCCGACCGCCGCGCGGCTGCTCGACGAGGACGGCGCCGTGACCATCGACACCGATCCGCCGGCGTTTCCGCCGGACGGCGAGTACGCCGGTCTCGACACGCGTCAGGCGCTGCCACCGCTCCTGCGGCCGGACATGCTGATGGACTGGGACAGTTGGTGGGAGTGGGAGCGGCTCAGCGTCGAGACCCTCGCCACGCTGCCGGCAGGTCGCGCACGCGTCCAGCTCGCCGGCGCCGTGGAGATGGCGCGCACCTGGCAGCCCGGCGAGGGCCGGCTCGTCGATCGGGTCCGGGCGGCGTTCGCCGCGGCCAGCCGCACAGGGACCGACCGGACCAGGATGCCGCCGTCGTCCGATCTCATCCGCGAGGTGCTCGACGCGATCCCGCACGAGCACCGGCTGGCCGGCATCGCCACTCCGGCGCCGCCGCCGTCTGCCGGAGCGCTCCCACGCTTCCTCGCCGCGCATGCCTTCGCCAACTGGACGGCTCACTTCGGGCAGGGGCTGCGCACCTGGCTCCGCTCGATCGACGCGGCCCACGCGCTCGCGACCAACGCCGGAGTCCGGCAGGCCGATTTGCTGCTCAGACACCTGGCAGATCCGGCGGCGCTGGCGAAAGGGTGGGAGGGGATAGAGCGCGATTAGAGACGGGGGGTTCGGGACTAGGACCGGGGTTCAGGACTAGAACCCCGGGTTCAGGGTTCATCGTTCTCGGTTCGAGTTCGGGGTTCTGCGTTCTGGGTTCCGTTCTGCGTTCCGGTTCTGGGTTCTCGTTCGCACTTCAGAACTCAGAACGGGAACCGAAAACGAGAACTCAGAACAGAACCTCGAACCCAGAACCCAGAACCCGAATCCTGAACGCTGAACCCTGAACCCCGGTTTTCCTATTCCCCACCCATAAACGGGTACTTGTAATCCTTCGGCGGCGCGAGGGTTTCCTTGATCGTCCGGGCGTTGACCCAGCGGATCAGGTTCAGCTTCGAGCCGGCCTTGTCGTTCGTGCCCGAAGCCCGCGCGCCGCCGAAGGGCTGCTGGCCGACGACCGCGCCCGTGGGCTTGTCGTTGATGTAGAAGTTGCCGGCCGCGTTGCGCAGCGTGCTCAGCGCTTCGCGCACGGCGCGGCGATCGTTCGAGAACACCGATCCCGTCAGCGCGTACGGCGACGTCTTGTCGATCGTCTTGAGGGTGTCCTTCCACTTGTCGTCCGGATACACGTAGACCGTCACGACCGGTCCAAAGATTTCTTCGCACAGCAGCTTGTAGTCCGGCTTGTTCGTCTGCACGAGGGTCGGCTCGATGAAATAGCCCTTCTTCTCGTCGCAGCCGCCGCCCGAGAGGATTTTCGCGCTCTTCTTCGCGATCGCGACGTACGAGGAAATCTTGTCGAAGGACTTCTTGTCGATGACTGCGCTCATGAAGTTGCGGAAGTCGCGGGTGTCGCCCATCTTGATGTCCTTCATCATCGCGACGGCGCGATCGCGCACTTCCTTCCACAGCGAGTTCGCCACGTAGATGCGGCTCGCCGCGGAGCACTTCTGTCCCTGGTACTCGAACCCGCCGCGCACGATCGCGACCGCGACCTCCTGCGCATCGGCCGACGGATGCGCGACGATGAAGTCCTTGCCGCCGGTTTCGCCCACGAGGCGCGGGTAGTTCTTATAGCTGGCGATGTTCGTACCGACCGTCTTCCACATGCTCTGAAAGACCTCGGTGCTGCCCGTGAAGTGAATCCCCGCCAGATCAGGCGACGCGAGGAGACCGTCCGTAATCATCCCGGCGCTGCCCGGAAGGAAGTTGATCACGCCCGGCGGCATGCCGGCGGCCTCGAGCACCTTGAACACGTAATAGGCGCTCAGCATGGCGCTCGACGCCGGCTTCCAGATCGACGTGCCGCCCATGAGCACCGGCGCCGTCGAGAGGTTGCCGCCAATCGCCGTGAAGTTGAACGGCGACACCGCGTAGACAAACCCTTCGAGCGGCCGGTATTCGAGCTGATTCCACACGCCGGGGCCGTTGATCGGCTGTTCGCGATAGAGCTCGTCGGCGTAGCCGACGTTGAAGCGCCAGAAGTCGATGAGCTCGCAGGCGGCGTCGATTTCCGACTGGAACACCGTCTTCGCCTGTCCCAGCATCGTCGCGGCATTGACGGTCGCGCGGTGGCTCGTGGCCAGGAGCTCGGCGGCCCTGAGCAGCACCGCCGCGCGATCCTCGAACGGCCACGTCGACCACTCGCGCCGCGCGTCGAGCGACGCGCGGATGGCCATCTGGATGTGCTTGGGCTCCGCCTGGTGCCAGTCGGCCAGCACGTGCTTGTGGTCGAACGGCATCACGGAGCGCTGCGTCTTGCCCGTCCGGATCTCTTTGCCGCCGATGACGAGCGGGATCTCGATCCGCTCGGCCGACATCGATTTCAGCCGCGCCTTGAGCTCGTCCTTCTCGGGCGACCCGGGCGCGTAGGACTTGATCGGTTCATTGACAGGTGTCGGGACTCGGCGGTGCGCATTCACGGCAGCAACATCAGGCATTTCTCAGTCTCCAAGTGGAACTTCACATTCTACCCTTCTGAAGAAGGCAGCAGGCAAAACTCAGAAGTTGGAACGGGAAACGGAACTCAGTTTTGCCTTTTGCCTTGCCGTATAATGGCCGGTTCATGGATATCCGCGAACGGCTGTTGGGGGACGTGGCGCTCCTCGAGCTCGCGGGGCGGCTGACGGTCAACGATCAGCCCGGCCTGCTCAAGGACGCGGTGTCCGGCGCGCTCGGGCGGGGGGCGCGCCATGTCCTGCTCGATTTGTCCGGGGTGCGGTACATCGACAGCACGCGGCTCGGCGAGCTCATCGCCGTGCACATCAGTGTCAGCCGCGGCGGCGGCCGTCTGAAGCTCATCGCCACGCCCGACCGGATCATCGAGCTGCTGGCGCTCGCCGGTCTGAGTGGAATCTTCGAGCGCTACGCGACCACCGAAGAAGCGCAGCGCAGTCTGGTCTAATCCGGTACGGGTGTCTCAAAAGCGTGAAGCTTTGGGACAGAGGTCATTCTGCTTCGCCCTCGGTTTCCGCCGTCCGGCCGCCCAGCTCGCGATCGAGATCGAGCAGCGCGGCTGAGTCGTTCTTTACCATGTGGAACTTGGCGACGATCTCGCGGACGGTCTTCTCTTCTTCGACCTGCTCGGTGATGAACCACTGCAGCTCGGCCATCGCCGCGAAGACCTTCTCGCGAAACGCGAGCTCGTAGAGCGCGTCGATCTGCTTGCTGACGTCCTGCTCCTGCGCCAGCGCGCGCTCGAAGACCTCGACGACCGACCCGAAGTCGCTCTTCGGCTGCTCCATCGCCTGGAGCTTCACCTGATGGTTGCGCGCCAGCACGAAGTCGAACAGCTTCAGCGCGTGGCCGTGCTCCTCGGCGCTCTGCAGCCGGAGCCACTGGCCGGCCCCCATGAACTTGTGGTGCTCGCACCACGCCGCCATGGCGAGATAGGAGAACGACGCGGCAAACTCGGCCGCGATCTGCTTGTTGATCGCATCGAGAACTGGCGAGGTCATGGGTTCATTGTCTCCGCGGACGGACCGGTGGGGAAAGGTTATCATTTGCCGCATGAACTATCGCTCTGCCGTCCTGGCCGCCGTGTTTGCCGGCGCGGTCGCGCTCGTGACTGCGCAGACGCCGTCTGCCGGGCAGGCGGGCGCGGCGACGGGTGCCGACGCTCGCTGGCTGCGCGCGACCGACGCGTGGGAGGCCGGCCGGTATCCCGCCGCGCTCGAAGAGCTGCGCGCGCTGATGAAGTCGCCGGCCGCCGCCGACTACCTTGAGCGCGTCGCGCTCCTGACCGGTGAGCTTTACCCGACGACGGAAATCACCACCGACGGACGCACCCCCACGATCTCGGCGGATGGCCGTCACGTGAGTTACGAGACGGGCGGACCGGGCAAGGTGGTCATTCGCATCGTGCGCGTCGATGGCGACACGATCAAACCGCTCGCGGATGTGACCGGCCTGGCCCTCGCGTTCGATCCGGCGGGCACCCGTGCGGTGTACGTCCGGCCGAAACCGTCCGCGGACTGGGCGGCAACGACGAAGCTGCTCGAAGCGGCCACGACCGCGGCAGAGCGCGCCGGCCCGCAGCTCGTCCGCGACTCGCTCGTGGCGCGCGGCGATCTCGTCGTGCGTGATTTGGCGAGCGGCAGCGAACGAGTCGTCCCGACCGGCACGCTGCTCAAAGCGAATCCGGTGTTTGCGAGCGACGGCAAGGGCATCTTCTTCATCGGCGCCGAGGAACAGGACCTCGGCCGATCGGACATCTATCTCGCGACCGACGCGGGCACGCCGGTCCGCGTGACCGATCAACCCGGACACAAAGCGAACATCGTCGTCGCGGCCAACGGGAGCGGGGTGCTCTATTCGGTCGTGCAGGCGGCGCCGTTCCGGGCGCTCGGCGGCGGCGCGGGCGCAGACGCCGGCGCGGGCGGCGGGCGCGGTGGCGGCCGCGGCGCGGGTGGCGGCGGTCAGGGCCGTGCCGGCGGCGCGCCGGGTGGTACGGCTGTGGCGCCCGGAGGAGCGGCGCCCGGAGGGGCGGCGGCTGGAGCCGGCGGTGCCGGCGGCGCGGGCGCACCCGCCGCGCCGAATCCCTGCGGCACTGGCGGTGGCCGCGGCGGCGGCGCGGGCGCCTCGTTCGGCGTCGTCGATCTGGCGGCGAAGTCCACGCGGATCGTGAACGGCAGCAGCGTCACCATGTCGGCCGACGGCAGAACGCTCGCCTGGCTCAACCGCAACGGCGAGGCGTGCGAGCTCACGACCGCGCCGACGATCGGCGGCGCGCCGAAAGTCGTCCGCAGCGAGCGCCGCATCGACGGACCGGCGCTCTCCCCCGACGGCAGCCAGGTCGCGTACCAGTGGATGCCGAATGTGGACTGGGAAATCTACGTCGCCGATCAGGCAGGCACGACACGCCGATTGACGCGCGACATCCAGCACGACGTCCTGCCCCGCTTCCTGCCGGGCGGAAGGCTCATCGCGATGATGGGCGAACCGCGCCACCGGCGATCGCAGCTCTACGACGTCGCGACCGGGACCCGCCAGCGCCTGTTCGCGAACAACACCATCCGCACCATCACGCCGGAGTACATCTGGATGCCGAGCGCGGACGGATCGCGCCTGCTGATTCAGGCGGAGCGCGACGGAGACACCGTCTCCACCGAGCGCGGTGTCTACGTCGTGGATCTGACGCGGCGCGTCTCGGTCGCTGATGTCCTCACGCGTCTGGATCGACAGCTCGCCGACGAGAACGACCTGCGGGCGCGCATGACGAAGGCGTTTCAGCCTGTCGCGAAGCTCACGCAGGAGATCGTCGATCGCACGGCGGTCAATCGCGTCTGGAGCTACGAGAAGGCGCTGTTCGACTTCGACTCGAAGTACATCACGCAGCCGGGGAACGCCAAGGCGATCGCGTACCTGGAGAAGACCTACCGATCGTTCGGATATGACCCGAAGATTCAGTGGTTCGTTCCGCCGGCGCTGAAGGCGTCCGGCGGGCGCACCGGCAACGTCATCGCGACGCTGCGCGGCACCGAGAACCCGGATCTCGTCTACGTCGTCAGCAGTCACTTCGATTCGGTCGCGGTCGGCCCCGGCGCCGACGACGACTCGTCGGGCACGGCGGCGCTCCTGGAAACGGCACGCATCCTTGCGGCGAATCCGCTGCCGGTGACGGTCGTCTTCGCGTCGTTCACCGGGGAAGAAGGCGGGCTGCTCGGCAGCCGCGAGTTCGTGCGGATCGCCGGCGAAGAGAAGTGGAACATCGTCGGCGCGCTGAACAACGACATGATCGGCTGGGGCGGCGAAGGCAGCCGCATGGACAACACGATCCGCTATTCGAACGCCGGCATCCGCGACATTCAGCATGGCGCGGCGTTCCTCTTCTCGAAGCTCGTGCTCTACGACGCGAAGTACTACCGCGGGACGGACGCCGCCGCGTTCTACGAGGGCTGGGGCGATATCGTCGGCGGCATCGGGTCGTACCCCGTCCTCGCCAACCCGAACTATCATCAGCCCACCGATTTTCTCGAGACGATGAACCACCAGCAGATCGTGGAGACGGCGAAGGTCACGGCGGCGACGCTCGTGTATCTCGCTTCGAGCCCGTCGCGACTCAAGAACATCACGGCGGCAAAGACGCCGGCCGGTGTCGAGGTGTCGTGGACACCCAGCCCGGAGGCCGGCATCAAGACGTACATCGTCGCCTACGGGCCGGCGAACGCGCCCATGCGCGAGCGGATGACGGTGACCGCGCCGCGAGCGGTGCTCCCGGCCGGGTTGCCGGCCGGGACGCAGATCGCCGTGAAGGCGGTGAACGGCCGTGGGCTCGAAGGCTGGGACTGGGCGAGGACCGTCTTACAGTAGAGCCATGACCCACGACGACCTGCCGCTCCATCAGGTGGATTCGCCGGAGTCGGCGGCGCCGGCCGCGCGCCCGTCGTCGCCCACGCGGTGGGTGATCATCGGCGCGGCCGCGGTCATCACCGGCGCGCTGCTGACGCTGTGGTGGATGAGCCGGGCGCAGCCGGCGGCGGCGGTTCCCGCGCCGGCCACCGCCACCGAGGTCGCGCTCGCCTCGAAGCGGCCGAAACGTCAGAACCTCGACTTGCCGCCGCTCGGCGAGTCCGACACGTTCATGGCCGATCTGGTCGCCGCGCTGTCGAGGCACCCGACGCTCGCGCGGCTCTTCGCGACCAAAGGCATCGTGCGCAGCCTTGCGCTCGCGGTCGTGCAGATCGGCGACGGCAAGACGCCCGCGGCGCCGCTCGCGGTGTTGCGGCCGCTCAGCCGGTTGCGCATCATCGGCGCGTCGCCGTCGAAGATCGAGCCGGTCACCTACATCCGGTGGGACAGCAACGTCGGCGCGCTGGTGTCGGTGAGCCCCGAAGACACGGCACGCGCCTACGTCAACGTGAAGCAGCTCTTCGACGAGGCATATCACGAGCTCGGCCATCCCGATGCCGATTTCGACGAGGCGATCGTCCGCGCGATCCGCGTGCTCGACGCGACGCCGAACCTCGCCGGCGATCCGGTGCTGGTCGAGCGCCCGCACTACTTCGAGCACGAGGATCCGGCGTTACGTTCGCTGTTGCCGGTACAGAAGCAGCTTCTGCTCGTCGGTCCGGCGCACCGCCGCCGTTTGATCGCGTGGCTCAAGGATGTCGCCGCGAATCTGGACCTGAAAATCGAGTAGAACAATGCGCCACGAGCGCGACGCGCGCGTCGAAGACGCGTCCGCGGACGGTTGTGCAGTTTTGAACACCCGGTGCCGATTACCTGCAGAAGGGCGGTGCCGAGCGCGCGCCGGGCTTCGCGTGATAAGATTGTCCGGATTGACACATGACTGAAGTTGCAATAAAGCGCAAACACTACGACCTCGGGACGATGCTGCCGTTCCTGGCGATGCACGCGGCCGTCCTTCTCGTCCTCACCGTCCCGTTCAAGTGGAGCTTGCTCGCCTGGCTCTTCGGTTCGTACTACCTGCGGATGTTCGCGGTGACCGGCGGGTACCATCGCTACTTCAGTCACCGGTCCTACAAGCTCAATCGCTTCTGGCAATTCGCGATGGCGTTCCTCGCGCAGACCTCGGGCCAGAAAGGCGTGCTCTGGTGGGCGGCGCACCACCGCGATCACCACCTGCACTCGGATCGCAAGACGGATCTTCACTCGCCGGTACACGAAGGTTTCTGGTGGTCACACCTCGGGTGGATTCTCTCCGACGAGTACGACACCTACGACCCGAAGCGCATCTCCGACTTCAACCGGTATCCCGAACTTCGGTTCCTCAACCGCTTTCACCTGATGCCGACGGTCGTCTACGCCGTGGCGGTCTGGTATGTCGGCGGCTGGGACGCGTTCTTCTGGGGCTACATCGCGGCCACGGTGCTGCTCTACCACGGCACGTTCCTCATCAACTCGCTGACGCACATCTGGGGGACGCGGCGCTTCGCCACGCCCGACGAGAGCCGCAACAACTTCGTGCTCGCGATCGTCACGCTCGGCGAGGGCTGGCACAACAACCACCACCACTACATGTCCAGCGTCCGTCAGGGGATCAAGTGGTGGGAGATCGACATCACCTACTACGTCCTTGTGGTGCTGTCGTGGATTGGCGTCACGCGCGACCTGCGCCCGTTCACGCCGGCCGCTGAGTAACGGCACTGACGTCACCCTGCGAAATGCTCTACCTCGAGATCTCGTAGCTCCCCATCGCATTGCGGATCGACGGCGTGAGGATCAGCGCAAGCGCCCGGCGGTATTGGACCGGCGCCTGCTCCTGCCTGGCGCGGCGGACGATCACGTCGAGGTCCGAGCGCACGGCGCTGTCGAGGCGCGTCAGCATGACCCTGCGGCGCTCCTCAGGCAGCGAGGCGGTGGCCTCGACAACCAGATACAGGCTCGCGCTGTAGGCGAGCTCGTTGCCCCCCTTCATGCACGCGAGCCAGCCAATCGCGCTGGCTTCCGCCTCATCGGCGTGCCCCGAGAGATGCGCCCACTCGTGGGCCAGGACGAACGGCCGTTCATAGGGCAGCAGATCCGGGTGCACGATCGTCTCGAGCCCCAGCGGATTGACCATCCCGGTCATGCCGGCCCAGCTGAAGAACGGGGTCAGGACAAGTGAGTACTTGGGCCGCGCCGGCCGTGAGAGCGGCAGCCGGCCGAGCTGTTTGAGCGCCGCGTTGAGCGGGCCCTTGAGGCGCGTCTCCAGATCCGCGTAGCTCAGCTCCGGACCGTTCGCGACGAACGGGCGCAACCGCGCCGCCAGCGAACCGGCGTCGATGAGCGCCCCCTCGACGACGTCCACGGCCGGCCGCGCCGCCTGCCTCTCGGGCAACGTCGCCTCGAGCGGCTGGCGCCGGTAGTTGAATCCCCAGGCCCAGAAGAACAGGATCGTGACCAGGCCCGCGAGCCGCACGATGCGGCGAATCGCCTCCCAGATCGCATCGATGATCCCGCGCTGACGCGCCACGTAGAACAGCCGGCGAACGCGGAGGACGAACGCGAGCGCCAGGCCGATCAACATCGCGTCGAGGAGCGCGAGCGGAATGAAATTGGTCGCCCCGGTGAAGACATCCTGCAGCCACGGGTACATGTCCCGCGAGTAGAACTCCTCGACGATCATCGGCGGCACCGGGGCGAAGATCAGCGCCAGCGCGAACACCGCCGCCAGCAGCGACCACCGGACCGGCTCCGGGTTCAGGTTGTAGGATTGCTGGGGTTGGGGTCTGGGTCTGGGCATGGCGGCCTGGTGATCAACCTCACCGAACGCTGGTACGTCAGATAGGCAAACGCCCATTGCGTCATGACGGTGAGCCGATTGCGGAACCCGATCAACTTGAAGATGTGGAGGCCCAGCCAGAACCACCACGCGAGGTAGCCCTTGAGGCGCAGCCAGCCGAGATCGCAGACGGCGGAGTTCCGCCCAATCGTGGCCATGTTGCCAAGATCGTGATACGCGAACGCCATCCGCGGTTGGTTCTGCATCGTCAACACAATGTTGTCCGCCGCGCACTTCGCCTGCTGCAGCGCGACCTGAATCACACCCGGTAACGCCGTGCCGTCGGCCCCGGCCAGCACGGCCGCATCGCCGATCACGTACACGCGCGGGTCGTTCGGGATCGTCAAATCCGGATTGACCTTCACGCGGCCCCCGCGATCGACGTCGACGCCGATGGTCTTCGCCAGCGGCACGGCCGAAACGCCCGCCGCCCAGAGAATCGTGCCCGCTTCGATCGTCTCCTCGCCGAGCTGGACGTGTCCCTCCCGGATATCGGTCACCGAGGCGCCCGTCCACACCGCGACCCCGAGCCGCTCGAGCGCCCGCCGGGCGAACGCCGGCAGCGGCTCCGGATAAGTCGCCAGCACGTCCGGGCCACCCTCGATGAGGATGATCCGTGCACTTTCGGGATCGATCTTTCGAAAATCGTGCGCCAACGCGTGGCGTGAGATTTCCGCCAGTGCTCCTGCAAGCTCCACGCCAGTCGCGCCGCCGCCCACCACGACAAATGTCAGCAGCCGGCGCTGGGCCGCCGGATCACGTTCTCGTTCGGCGCGTTCAAAGGCGACCAGCACGTGTCGGCGAATCGACAGGGCGTCCTCCATCGTCTTGAGCCCCAGCGCATGGCGCTCCCACCGGTCGTGGCCGAAGTAGTTCGTGCGGCCGCCCGCGGCGACGATGAGGTAGTCGTACTCGAGCTCGCCGTCACGCAGGATGACCAGCCGGCGCGCGGTGTCGATCGCGGTCGCCTCGGCGAGCCAGACGCGGAGGTTGCGCTGCTTTCTCAGAATCCAGCGGATCGGCGACGCGATGTCGCCGGGCGAGAGCCCGGCCGTCGCCACCTGATAAAGCAGCGGCTGGAAGACGTGATGGTTGTGCCGGTCGACGAGCGTGACGTCGACCGGCGCCTTCGCGAGCGCCTTCGCGGCGCGCAATCCGCCGAACCCGCCGCCGATGATGACGACGCGCGGGCGCGTTTCCCCAGTCACAGGTCTAATAGTACGAGTACATTCGCGGGCCGAACCCGATCGCGATGAAGAGCATCATGACGACCCAGTACGCCGCGGCGGCGATGAGACAGACGACGACGGCCTTCATCGTGTCGTCGTAGTCGAGGGCCTGCCGCACGGCGATCACGGTTGCCGCAATCGTCCAGATCATCACGGCCAGCATGATCAGATATCGGATGAGTGGAAGGATGATGAGGATCGAGGCGATCCCAGGCGCTTGCGCGAATCCCAGCACGCGGAGAAGCTGGCCGATGTCCGCCTGAGTGTTCTTCCCGGGCATCAGTTTCGTGCCGATGTACCAGATCACCGTGGAACCGACCCCCCACGCGATCAGCGACACGATGATCTGGCGGAGCACCGCGCCAATCCCGAGCCAGAAGATCAGGCCCAATCCGCTGGCCACGCTGGCCGCCACGACGACGGCGGCAGCCTGGCCCGTCGCTGACGCGTCGTTCTCGACCTCCTCGAACGTCGCGGCCTGCAGCTTCAACGCGCCGATCACTCGGTCCTGAAAGCTCGCCATACCACCTCCGTGGCGACAAAGATACCCTGAACTCCTGTACACTGAAGCATGGCTCGTCCAGAAATCTTACCGCCGACCTCGTGGGGCCGATCGACGGTCCACACGGCGTGTCCGCTCGACTGCCCCGACTGCTGCAGTCTCGCCATCACGGTCGAACGCGGGCGCATCGTCAAGATCGACGGCAGCGATCACGCGCCGTCCACGGAAAGTTACATCTGCGGCAAAGTGCGGCGGTTCGATCGGCGCGTCTACAGCGACGAGCGCCTGCTCTACCCCGCCGTGCGGAGCGGTCCGAAGGGATCGGGGCGGTTCGAGCGGATCACCTGGGACGAGGCGATCGATCTCGCCGCGACCCGGATGCAGACCGCGAAGGACACGCTCGGCGGCGAATCGGTCCTGCCCTTCTACTACGGCGGCTCGAACGGGCTGCTGACGAACGAGTTCGAGGACGCGCGCCTGTTCCGCCGTTTCGGCGCGTCGCGGCTCGCGCGTACGTTGTGCGCGGCGCCCACCGGCGCGGCGGCGACGGCGATGTACGGCAAGATGGCCGGCGTCGCGTATCCCGATTACGAGGAAGCCCGGCTAATCGTGATCTGGGGCTGCAATCCGTCCGCCTCGGGCATTCACCTCGTGTCGCACATCAAGCAGGCGCAGAAGCGCGGCGCGCGGCTGGTCGTGATCGATCCGCGACGGACGCCGCTCGCCCGGCAAGCCGATCTCCACCTCGCCGTCCGCCCCGGCACGGACGTGGGGGTGGCCCTCGCGGTGATCCGCGAGCTCTTCGCGCGCGGCTACGCCGACACGGCGTTTCTCAACGAGCACACCACCGGCGCCGACCAGCTGCGCCAGGCCTCCGAGCCCTGGTCCATCGCACGGGCCGCCGCCGAAGCCGGGATCAGCGCCACCGACCTCGAGACCCTCGTCGAGTGGTACGGCAACGCGTCGCCGGCGGTGATTCGCTGCGGCTGGGGACAGGAACGCAACCGCAACGGCGGCGCGGCGACGATGGCGATTCTGGCGTTGCCGTCCGTGGGCGGCAAGTTCGGCGTCCGCGGCGGCGGGTACACGATGAGCAACTCGGGCGCGTGGAATATCAACGCCGAGCAGTTGATCAACGTGCCGGCACCCGCAACCCGCGTCGTGAACATGAACCGGCTCGGCCGGACGCTCACCGAGGTCGACGATCCGCCGGTCTCGGTGCTGTTCGTCTACAACTGCAATCCGCTCTCGACCGTGCCCGATCAGAATCGCGTGCGAACGGGGCTGGCCCGGGAAGATCTGTTCACGATTGTCTTCGACCAGGTCATGACCGACACGGCCACGTACGCCGACCTCATCCTGCCCGCGACGACGTTCCTCGAACACTACGACGTCGCCAAGGGCTACGGCGCCTATCACCTGCACCTCACGCAGCCGGCGATCGACAGCGTCGGCGAAGCGCGTCCGAATCACGAGGTGTTTCGCGACCTCGGGATCCGCCTCGGCCTGATCGAGAGCGGCGACGAGCTCGGCGAAGCGGGCGCGCTGATGGACGCGGCCGCGCACCTGCCGGCACCGCATGCGGCGGCGCTCCTTGAAGGACGCCTGGGCGTAGCGCCCGCCGACGGGCGGCCCGTGCAGTTCGTGGATGTGTTGCCCAAGACCGCAGACGGCCGGGCGCATCTCTTCCCGGCGGGCCTCGAGATGCGCGGCGGCCTCTACGGCTACGCCGCCGACCCGGCCACCCCGGCGTACCCGCTCGCCCTCATCTCACCGGCGAGCGAGCACACCATCTCCTCGACCCTGGGTGAATTCCGTCCGGGCATCGCGCGTCTCAAGATGCATCCCGAGGACGCGCAGGCGCGGACGATCGGCGACGGCGACACGGTGCGGATTACGAACGAGCTCGGCCACGTGGACTGCGAAGCGACCATCACGCCGGAAGTGCGCCCCGGCACCGTCTCGCTGCCGAAGGGGTTGTGGGCACGCAGCACCTTCAACGGCGCCACCGCCACCGCCCTCGCCCCCGACACCCTGACGGATCTGGCGGGCGGCGCCTGCTTCAACGACGCGCGGGTCCAGGTGGAATTGCTGGGCAGGCACTGACGGCCGGTCTGTAACACGGAGAACACGGCAACACGGAGGGCACGATCGATTTTTGGGAAGTTCAACCCAAGAGATCCGTGCTCGCCGTGACTCCGCGACCTCCGTGTTTTGGATCGAAAGAGGGCGCTATCAGAACCCTTGTCTCAGCCCGATCTGAAACTGGATCCCTTTGTTCAGACGATCGAGCGGCCGGGAGACGGCCGCTTCGATGATGAGCAGGCCGAACGCGTTGAAGCGGGCGGCGCCGCCGACGCTGCGGACCACCTGACGACTGCCGCCGGCGAACGACGGCAGTGTGTCGCGTGACCACGAGACACCGGCGTCCACGAAGAACGAGACGTCCATCGGCAGACGGCCGTACTCGAGCTCGCCCTTGAGAAGGCCGACGAGCGGCGCGCGCAGCTCGAAGTTGCCGACGAGGAGCCGGCTGCCCGACAGGTTGCCGTAGACGGCGCAGCTCGGAATCGGCGTGTTGATCGGACACTCGGTCGCGTCGAACGATCCGTAACCATAGCCGTGCACGAAATCCTGCTGGCCGAGGAAGAACCTCACGAGCTGCGGGTGTTCGCCGTCCTGGCCGTAGCGACCCATGTGCACGACCCGGACTCCGACGGTGACCGGCTTCTTCGGCATCCAGTAGCGCCGCAGGTCCACCAGCACCGCCGAATACGCCAGTGATCCGTCGTTCCGCGCAAGCTCGAGGCGCGATCGGGATCCGAGAATCGGGCCGGTCGCCCCGAAGAACGACGCATCGCGCACCAGCGCGACGCTCGATTCGAAGAGCTGCATCGGCGCGGCGACTCTGGACGTCGCGGTCTGGCGATCGATGAAGTCGCCGCTCCCTGCCTCGTACCTCCGCACCACCGTGTCCTGGGTGAAGCTCAGCGCCCGGAGGCCGCCGGAGAATTCCAGCCTTGTCGCCGTGTTGAACGGATACGCGGCGACGCCGTACATGCCGCGGTTCGTCTGCCGTTGCGTCGTCTCGGTGACGGCGACCGTGCCGGCCGGCCCGTTCTGGGTCACGTCAAGGTAACGGATCCGATACGGAAACTGCTCGATCCCGACGGCCCAGTTCCACCGGTGCCGCCGGCTGACGTACGTCAGGTACCCGCCGAAGTCGGCAAATGTGCCCGCGATCTCGGCGCCGACGCCGAGGGTCCGGTCGCCCAGCATGTCGCTGAAGAACGCCGAAATGCTGCCGCCGGCGTACCCGCCGTACGAGCTGATCCCGGCCGAGATCGTCGGCTGCCCGATGGCGTCCAGCGCGAGCGACTGGGAGTAGGGCTCGGTGTCCGGCTGAGCCGAGGCCGCCGGCAATCCTCGCGCGTGGTCGGTGAGGAGCCGCTGCACGTCGCCACCCGGCGTCGTGCGTCCGGGCAGCAGCGCCGCCCGCGTGCTCGCCTCCGGCGGCACGAGCGCCACGACCTTCGACGGGTCGAGCACGTAGATCGAGTGCCCGTCGTCTTCGAACACGCTGTAGCTCAGGCGGCCGGTCGCGGTGGCGATCGACAGCGCGGGACTGGACGACGTGATCCCGGCCACGCCCGTCAGATACGACGAGAGCTGCAGGATCGGCCCGCCGTCGATCGGCACGCGGTACAGGTTGCTCACCCCGTCGGGATCGGCGATGAACGTGACCGACCGGCCGTCGGCCGAGACCTGCGGGCTCAGGTGCTTGCCGCGCAGAAACGCGGAAATCGGCCGAACCTCGCGCGCGCCGACGTCGAGATACGCCAGCCGCAGCGCTCCGGGCTCGAGCGTGTCGAGGTTGGTACTGTAGCGCTCGGTGACGAAGACGACGCCGCGGCCGTCTGGCGTGAACGTCGGCTCGAGGTCGGCGAACGGATCGTCCGTCAGGCGCTCGATGCGGCCAGTGGCGAGCGTGACTCGATAGAGATCGATGAGTCCGCCGCGGTTGCCACTGAAGACGAGCGACCGGCCATCGGGCGCGTACGCGGGATGGAGCGCGTCGTCGAGATCGGCGAGCTCCACCTCGCGCCGGAGGTGGCCGGACTTCGGATCGAAGAGCGCGAGCACCGGCCGCCCGCCACGTGTCGCCGCGATCGCGAGCGTCGTGCCGTCGGGACTCCAGGCCCCGGCGGAGTTGAGGAATTCGAGACTGTCGAAGTGTGGATCGCTGGCCGACTGCGACAGCCGCTTCTTGATCCGCCCGGTCTCGGCATCGGCGATGTAGAGCTCCACCGAGAATCGGCCGCGCTCGGAAAAGAAGGCGATCTGCGTCCCGTCCGGGCTCACCCGCGGCCCGAGGTTATAGCGGCCGCCGCCAGAGCTGCGATCGACCACGAGCGTGGCCTCGCTCGTGAAGGGCGGCATCTCGGCCGCGACCGCCGTGGCGGACGTCCGAATGGCGGTGTGCCACTCCGCGGTCAGCGTGTCGGGATCGGTGCCCAGCTGCCGGGTCATGCCGGCGAGATCCACGCGCGGGTTCGCGGCCGATCGAATGAGCGACGCCACGGTGCGATCGCCGTACTTGGCGCCGATATACGCCCAGAACGCGTGTCCCCAGCGGTACGGAAAGTACTCGGGATTGTCGAGATCCTTGATGTGCGGCAGCTTTTCACGCACGGCGGCATCGCGCAGCCACATCGCCGTCTGCGCGTCCACCGGACCGAGCGACAGGTACTCGGCCATCCCTTCGACGAACCAGAGCGGGTACTGCAGAATATCGGGCGCGGTCGCCATCGACTCGCGCGGATCGTCGCCGGTGATGTCGAACTGAAACGCGTGGACGAGCTCGTGACCGAGGACGTGGTCCGTGTCGGCCAGCGACCCCGACATGGGCAGGACAATCCGGCGTTTCAGCGCTTCGGTGACGCCACCGGTACCTTCGCCGATCAGCCCTTCGACGGCGTTGGTCTGCCGGAAGTGCGCCGACACCGCATAGAGGATGACCGACTGCCGGCCGCGCAGCTCGTGTCCGAAGAATCGCGACAGCCGTGAGTTCCACCGCTCCGCCATCCGGCCCACGATTTCGGCAGCCTTGGCTTCCTCCGGGTAGAAGTAGAGGTCGAAATGCTCCGTCTTGAGCACTTCGAATGTGAAGGTGCGGTACTGCACCTTGTTGCGGCCGAAATATTGCGCGGAGGCAGATGACCCACCAACCAGCATGGCGAGAACGACGAGCACGGCCAGCCGGCGCACGGTCTTCGACACGGTCACTTGCCCAACCCATTATCCCCTGATTCGGGTAAGATGCGATTCGTGCGACTGGTTCACTGCGTCAAGCTTGGCCGGGAACTCCCCGGCCTCGACGCACCACCGTGGCCAGGTCCTCTGGGCCAGCGCATCTACGAACAGATTTCGGCGGAAGCGTGGGAGCTCTGGGAAGAGCGGATGAAGATGATCCTCAACGAGTACCGCCTGCTCCCGTTCCAGAAAGAAGCGCAGGAGCTCGTCGCGAAGCACATGGAAGAGTTTCTGTTCGGCGAAGCCGCAGCGCTGCCGCCGGGGTTCGTACCGAAGTCGTGAGCGCGCGGGCCCAGGGCCCAGGGCCCCAGGCCCAAGTCAAGGGAGTGCGGACCGCGATCCTGCTTTGGCCTCTGGCCATGGGCCGTGGGCCTGTCAACTGAGGAGGTCAAATTGGCGACAGTTCCGGTGGCGGAACGAGGACAGGGCGCGGAGGCATCGGACCGGGCATTCTTCGGACATCCGCGCGGCCTGGCCACGCTCTTCTTCAGCGAGATGTGGGAGCGGTTCAGCTACTACGGCATGCGCGGCTTCCTGCTGCTCTACATGAGCACTGCGGCCGCGACCGGCGGGCTGGGCCTCGACACCGCGACCGCGGCCGTGATCTACGGCGTCTACACCTCTTCCGTGTATCTGATGAACATTCCGGGCGGCTGGCTCGCGGATCGCGTGCTCGGCCAACGCAAGGCGGTGCTGTTCGGCGGAATCTTCATCGCCGCCGGACACTACGCGCTGGCGATTCCCGCGTCCACGACGTTCTACTTCGGCCTGCTGCTCGTGGCGGTCGGGACCGGCCTCCTCAAGCCGAACATCAGCGTCATCGTCGGACAGCTCTACGGCCCGCAGGACGTCCGACGCGACGCGGCGTTCTCGCTGTTCTATCAGGGCATCAACCTCGGCGCCTTCCTCGGCCCGATCATCACCGGTTTCCTCGTGCAGCACGAGCGGTTCCGCGCGCTCATCACGGGCTGGGGCATGGATCCGAATTCGGCGTGGCACTGGGGATTTGGCGCCGCCGGCGTTGGCATGACGCTCGGCTTGGTGCAGTACGTCCTCGGCTGGCGCCACCTCGGCACGGCCGGGCTGCGCCCGGCGACCGCCAGCTCACCCGAGGAGTTCCAACGTGCCAAGCGGCAGGCGACGGTCTACATCGCGATTGGCGTCGTGGTGATCGCGCTGCTCGGCCTCGCCATCGCGAGGGGTGCCGTCGTGGTCACGCGTGAACGTGTGACGACGGTCTTCACGATCCTGTTGCTCACCGTCACCATTGGCATCTTCGGATCGCTCTTCGCGCGCAAGGATTGGACACTCGTTGAGCGCCGCCGTCTGTACATGATTGGCCTGTACTTCGTGGCGGCAGCGCTCTTCTGGAGCGTGTTCGAGCAGGCGGGCTCGACACTGAACCTCTTCGCGCTCGATAAGACGAACAATGTGGTCTTCGGGTACGCCTTTCCCAGCACCTGGTGGCAGTCGCTGAATGCGGTGCTCATCGTTCTAATCGCGCCCGTGTTCGCCTTCATGTTTCTCAAGCTCGGGCACCGGCAACCGGCGACGCCGATCAAGTTCGCGATCGGGTTGATTGCCGTCGGTCTCGGCTTCCTGTACCTCGTGCCCGGCGCCAGGATGACGCTCGGCGGCGACAAGGTCGGGATCAGTTGGCTGTTCATGGTGTACCTGATCCACACCCTCGCCGAACTGTGGTTGAGCCCGGTCGGCCTCAGCGCGATGACCAAGCTCGCCCCCCCCAAGATCGTGAGCCTGGTCATGGGCATCTGGTTCCTCGGGGCGTCCGTCGGCAACTTCATGGCGGGACAGGCGGCGTCCTTCTACGATGAACTGCCGATGACCACGCTGCTCATTGCCGTCTCGGTGCTGCCGATGACGCTCGGCCTGGTCATGCTGATCTTCCGCAGGAAACTGACCGAATTGCAGGGCGGGATCAGATAATCGGGAGATGGCGCTCGACGAATACCGGAAAAAACGCGACTTCAAGACATCGCCGGAGCCGGCGGGAGATCAGGACCAGGCACGCAGAGCGCGGAAGGACAAGCCGAAGTTTTTCTGCGTTCAGAAGCACCTCGCCAGTCATCTGCACTACGACTTCCGCCTCGAGTACGACGGCGTGCTGCTCTCGTGGGCCGTCCCCAAAGGGCCCTCGCTCGACCCGAAGATCAAGCGCCTCGCGATGCACGTCGAAGATCATCCGATCGAGTACGGCACCTTCGAGGGCGTGATTCCCGAGGGCTACGGCGCCGGATTGGTCATGTTGTGGGACCAGGGCACCTGGACGCCGCAGACCGACGACGTGGACAAGGCGCTCGCGAAGGGCGACCTGAAGTTCACGCTCGACGGGTATAAGTTGAAGGGCTCCTGGGTGCTCGTTCGGACGGGCGGCTACGGCGGCAACCGCGGCGGCTCCGCGAAGAGCTGGCTGCTCATCAAGCACCGCGACGAGTGGGCCGGCGACCTCGACATCACTGAATTTGCGCCGCTGTCGGTGAAGAGCGGCGAGGATTTTCCGGCGATTCTCGCCGCTGACAACCCGGACGTCTGGCGCAGCCATCGACCGGCGGAAGGCGGGGCGACCGGTGCTATGCTTCGCGAGATCGTCGAGAAGGCCGCGGCGCTGAAAGCTGGCAGGGCGGCCTCACCCGGACCGGCGACGAAGAAGGCGGCGGCGAAGAAAGCGGCAGCGAAGCCGACGAAGCCCGCCAGAGCCGCGACCGCGCCGACGAAGACGCGAGGCAAACGTCAGCCGGAGGCAACGCGGGCGCGGTCGCGCCGCTGAGGAGGACTCGTGAAGAAGCTCATCGCGCTCGCCACTCTCATACTGGCCACCGTCCTGACCGGTGCGGCTCAACAGGCCACCGAAAAACCGAAGCAGGATCCGAAGGCCGAGGCCAAGGCGCCCGCCGGCGTCGCCGGCAAATGGATTCTCACGGTCGAAACCCAGAACGGCACGATGAATCCGGCGCTCGACCTGAAGGTGGACGGAAAGAAGGTCACGGGCACCCTCACCAGTCCACAGGGAGAGACCCAGATCGCCGGCGAGTTCGCGGACAACAAGCTCACGTTCAGCCTCAACATCCAGAGCAACGGCGGCGAGATGAAAATCGACTTTGCCGGCACGCTGAAGGCCGACGGCACACTCGCCGGCACGATGGCGTTTCCGCAGGGCGAAATCCCCTGGACCGCCGCGCGACCGAAGTAGCCTTCGGAAGGCAGAAGGCAAAACCTGGAACCGAAAACGGTCACCAAGAAGGACGAAGCACAACGTGAACAAGCACAAACTCACCAGCACCGGGCGCGTGTGGCTGATGGCCGCGCTCGCCGTCGCCGCGTTCGCCGGCGTTCAGGCGCAAGAGAAGGACAAGCCCGCGCCGGTGAACATCACCGGAAAGTGGACGATGACGCTCGAGCTGGAGGCGTTCACGGCAACGCCGACGCTCGAGTTCAAACAGGATGGGGAAAAGGTGACGGGCACGTACACCTCCGCGCGGTACGGGACGTTTCCCTTTCAGGGAAAGATCAAAGACCGCGCGCTCGAGTTCACGGTGAAGATGAGCGCGGAAGGCAGCGACGTCGAGCTGTCGTTCTCGGGTGACGTCGCTGCGGACGGCCAGACGATGAAGGGCAAAGGATCGTTGTCCGGCGTCGGCGACGCGACGTGGAACGCCAAAAGAGAGAAAAGCTGATCAAGTTAGAAGTGAGAAGCCAGAAGTTGGAAGTTATTGGGCGCTGGTCACGGCAAGCGGGACACTCGCCACTCACTTCTAACTTCTGGCGTCTAACTTCTGACTTGATCAGGCTCCAGCAACAGCCGTGACGCCAGCGCCGCCCAGACAGCGGCGCGCAGGCGGCGGCGATCGTGCCGGGCGATCGTCCGGCGCCAGAATCCGCCTTCAATCACCTGACACCCCGCCGGGATCGTGCCGCGCGGCAGGGGGGCCTTGTCCTCGCGCGCGTAGCGGTCGAGGACATCGGGCGCCGGCGGCACGACGTTGAGGACGACGGCATCCACCGGACGGCCGATCGCGTCCGAGAGCCGCGTGATCGCGTCGCCGGCGGTGAATCCCGCCATGCCGCGTCCCTCGGTCAACAGGTTCGCGATGTAAATCACCGGTCCATCCACCGCCGCGATCGCCTCGCGGCAGCCTTCGACCAGAAAGATGGGCAGCAGGCTGGTGAAGTAGCTGCCGGGCCCGATGACGACCGCATCGAGCGACCGGATCGCGATGGCCACCTTCGGATGAATCCGGGCCGGCGGATCGAGCCAGAGCCGGCCGATCGCCCGGCCGCCGGCCTGCCCGCGATCGACTTCCAGTTCCCCGCGCGTGGACCAGCCGTCCGTCGACTCGGCGCAGATGGTCGAGCGCTCGGTCGTGATCGGCCACACGTGCCCGTGGCAGCCGAGGAGCCCGCGCAGGCCGTCGACGGCCGCGAGAAAGTCCCCTGTGTACTGCTCCATCATCGACAGGAGCAGGTTGCCCCCGGTGTGCCCCGCCAGGCGGCCGTGCTCGAGCATCGGCAGCCGGGCGAGCAGAATCTTGCGCGCCTCGCGCTCGTTCCGGGCGAGTGCGAGCGCGCACTTGAGCACGTCGCCGGGCGGCAGCACGCCGAGCTCGTCGCGCAGCTGCCCTGACGACCCGCCACTGTCGAACATCGTGACGATCGCGTGCAGGTTGATCCACGGCACGGACTTGAGTCCGCCGAGCAAGCTCGGGAGGCCTGTCCCGCCGCCGAAGCAGCCGACCTTCAATTCACGAAGACGCACGACTTGTATTCTAAACATCGACGGGGCCGGCGCGAACTTCAGCCTTGCGGGCCCATTCGGGCAAACCACTTCGATAAAATGGACCTGATGAGCGAGTTAGTGCTTGTGCCGGCAGTCCGCCGCGCCTTCGAGCGGCTGGCTGGCGACGGCCGACGCGTCTTTGGCGATCGTTTCCGCGCGCTTCTTGCCTACGATCCGACCCACAGCGTGCTGTTCGCCGGGGCTATTACGTCCGCGGATCTCGATGCGCTCGGCGCGCTCGCCGAGACCTGGCACAAGGACGGGCTCGACACCCCGCTCGTGATGACCCCCGACGAGTTCCGGCGATCGCTCGACGCGTTTCCGCTCGAGTATCAATCAATCGTGGACCGTCATCTGTGCATCGCCGGAGACGATCTGCTGGCCGGCGTCGAGGTCCGCGCCGACGATCTCCGGCGGGCGTGCGAGGTCCAGGCCAAGGCGCACCTGATTCACCTGCGCCAGGGCTGGATCGAGGCGGCGGGCCATAGCGACGAGCAGGCCGAGCTCATCGAGCGATCGGCCGCGCCGCTGCGCGCGCTCCTCACCAACATCGCGCGGCTCACCGGCCGTGCCGCCGCCGACCCGGCGGGCCTCGCGCAGGCGGCGGCGGAGCTGTTTGGCATGCCTGCCCCGCTCGTCAGCGAAGTGCTCGCGCTCGAAACGGCGCCGCAACGCAGCCGCAGTCTGGTCGATCAACTGCCGGAGTACCTCGCCGCGTCGGAGCGGCTGTGGGCGACGATCGACCGCTGGCGCACGCCGTGACCAGGCGCCTTTTACTCGCCGTCGCGCTCATCGTCGCAGCTGCGGCGATGGTCCGCGCGCAATCGCTGCCGACCCTCACCAAACCGGTGAACGACTTTGCCGGCGTGATCGACAAGGACAGCGCCGCCGAGCTCGAACGGCGCATCGTCGCCCTCGAACGCGCCACGAAGGATGCCGTCGTCGTCGCGACCGTGCGCACGATGGCCCCGTACAAATCGATCGAGGAGTACGCCACCAAGCTGTACGAGCGAGCGGGCATCGGACAGAAGGCGACCGACAACGGCGTCCTCGTCGTGCTGGCCGTTGGTGAGAGACAGGCCCGCATCGAGACCGGCTACGGTCTCGAAGAGTTCATCACCGACGGATTCGCCGGGGAAACCATCAGACAGGAGATGCTGCCCGAGTTCCGCGCCGGCCGCTACGGCGCGGGACTGCTCGCCGGGACTACACGGATCATCCGGCGCATCGCCGAGCGACGCGGCGTGACGCTGAGCGAGCTGCCGCAGGCGCCGGCCGTTCGCAGCAGCGACCGGCGCGAGGACTCGTTCCCCTGGGTGTTCATCGTCATTGCGCTCATCGTCTTCGGGGCGCAGATCATCGGACGGCTCAGCGGCGGCTCGCGGCCCCGGCGGCGCGGCTGGGGAGGCCGGCGCGGCGGAGGCTGGAGCGGCTGGTCGGGCGGTGTCGGGGGCTTCGGCGGCTTCGGCGGCGGGGGCTTCGGCGGCGGATCGGGCGGCGGCGGATTCGGCGGGTTCGGGGGTGGCAGCAGCGGCGGCGGCGGCGCGTCGGGACGCTGGTGATCGGCGCGCGCGGCGGCTGCGATAGAGTGAAAGCGAGGAGCGAACGATGAAATCACGCGGGCTGCTCATTCTGGTCGTTCTGATCGTGGTCGCCGCACTGATGGGCGGCTGTTCGTACAACAAGTTCACGACGCAGGAACAGGGCGTCAAAGCGCAGTGGGCTCAAGTCGAGAACCAGTTGCAGCGGCGCAACGACCTCATCCCGAATCTCGTGGAGACGGTGAAGGGCTTCGCCCAGCAGGAGCGCGACGTCTTTCAAGCGGTCGCCGATGCACGCGCCAAGCTCGCCGGTGCACAGACGCCCGCCGACAAGATCGAGGCGGCCAACCAGCAGACGTCGGCCTTGTCCCGGCTGCTCGTGATCGTCGAGAACTATCCGCAGCTCAAGTCCGACGCGAATTTCCGCGCGCTACAGGACGAGCTGGCCGGCACCGAGAACCGGCTCGCGACCGAGCGCGGACGCTACAACGAACGCGTCCAGGAATACAGCGTCACGCTCAACCGGTTCCCTAACAACCTCATGGCGCGCGCCTTCGGCTTCAAGGAGTATCCGTACTTCGCCGCGCCGGCCGACGCCAAGGGCGTGCCGAAGGTCGATTTCAAACGGGTGCCCTGACGCTGAGCCGGACGATGTCCGCTCGTGACGCACTGCTCGCGGAGTTCGACCACGAGATGGCGATGACGCGGCATCTGCTCGAGCGGGTGCCCGATGGGCGGCTCGACTGGCGTCCGCATGAAAAGAGCTACGCGCTCGGCGGCCTGGCCACGCATCTGGCGCAATTGCCGCACTGGGGCACGGCCATTCTGCAGCACGACTTCCACGACCTCGCGGACGCCGGTCCGCCGCGCGCGGCCAGGGCCTCGACCCGCGAGGTGCTCGAGTTGTTCGATCGGCACGTCGCGGAAGTCCGCCGGGCGCTGCTCGACACGAGCGACGCGCAGCTGATGGCGCCGTGGTCGCTCAGAAAGGGCGAGCATCTCATCCTCTCGATCCCGCGCCTGTCGGCGCTGCGGCGGTTTCTGCTCCACCACGTGATCCATCATCGCGGCCAGCTCACCGTGTACCTCCGGATGCAGGAGGTGCCGTTGCCGCCGCTCTACGGGCCGACGGCCGACGAAGGCCTGTGAGGAGCTGGATCGGCTGGGCGATCGCGGCGCTGCTCTTCGCGCTGCTCGCGACGGCAAACTCCGGGGGCTACCGGTACGGCGCCTCAGATCAGGCGTTCTACGGCCCGGCGCTCGCCAAGGCCGTGGACCCGTCGCTCTTCCCGCGCGACACCGCCGTGCTGGCGCCGCAGATGCGGATGTGGCTCGGCGACGAAGTGTACGCGGCGATCGCCAGGACGTTCCGCCTCGAGCAGCCGCCGCTCTTCGCGGCGATCTACGTCGTGACGCTCGCACTGCTTGGCCTCGGCGCGGTGGCGCTGACGCGGGCACTCGGGGGATCGTGGCTCGCCACTCTGGCGTGTCTCGCGCTCTTCACGCTGCGCCACCGGATCGCGAAGACCGGCGCCAACTCGCTCGAAGGCTACATGCACCCGCGGATGCTCGCCTTCGGCGTCGGGCTCATCGCGTTCGCGTGTGTGCTGCGCCGGCGCTGGCTCGCCTCGATCCTCCTCGTGGCCGTTGCCGGCATCGTGCATCCGACTACCGCGGCGTGGTTCGGGATCGTCGTCGGCGTCGCCCTGCTCTCGACGGTCGTGCCGCCGCGGGTGATCCTCGCGGCGGTCCTCACGGCGGGCGCAGCGGCCGTCATCGTCTTGCTGCTGTGGCCCACCGATCGATGGCCGCGCATGGATGCCGCGTGGCTCGGCGTGCTCGCGGAGAAGGACTATCTCTTTCCCCACGAATGGCCGTTCTACGCGTGGCTCGCCAACGGCGCGTACGTCGCCGCGCTCGTCTGGATCATCCGCCAGCGCGTGACCGCCAATAGCGCGGCGCCGGGCGAGCGTCACCTGGCACTCGGAATCGCGATGTTGGTCTGGGTCTTCCTGTTCTCGGTGCCGCTGTCGGCGGCGCGAATCGCGCCGGTCGTGCAGATGCAGGTCAACCGGATCTTCTGGCTGCTCGACGCGGTCACGGCCGCGTATCTCGCGTGGTGGCTCGTCGACTCGGCCGCCGGTCGCGCGAGCGTCCGCGCGCGTGTCGCCATCGTCGCCGCGATCGCGCTTGTCTCTGCCGCGCGCGGGACTTACGTGCTGCGTGTCGAGACCGCACGGCCGCTCGTGCAGTACGATCTGCCCGCGACCGACTGGACCGGCGCGATGCGGTGGCTGCAAACGCAGCCCGCGGACTGGCACGTCCTGGCAGATCCGGCCCATGCGTGGAAGTACGGATCCAGTGTCCGGCAGGCCGCACGCCGGGACACACTGCTCGAGAGCGGTAAGGATTCGTCGATGGCCATGTACGATCGGGACGTCGCCATGCGGGTGCGGGATCGCAGCGCCGCGCTCGTCAACTTCGACAGCCTGACGACGGAAATCGCGCAGCGGATCGGCGCGCACTTCGATCTCGATGTCCTGGTGTCCCAGGCCGATCGGATCTTCGCGCTCCCCGTTCTCTACCGGAACGCCGGGTTCGTGATCTACGACCTTCGATGAGTACGACCAACCACTCCGCCGGAATTTCCACGTTCGTCCCGCGCGCCTGGCTGCGGAACGGGCACGTCATGACCGTCTTCGCCTGGGGCCGCAAGCGCGAATTTCCCGCCCTGCCTGCGCCGGAAGCCCGGCTGTTCCGCGTCGGGCCAGACTCGCAAGTGATGGCGCGCTGCTATTGGCAGCCGGAGCGCGCGGCGCACGCCACCGTCGTGGTGCTGCACGGCCTCGAGGGCTCGAGCGAAGCGCATTACATGCGCGGACTCGCAGACAAGGCCTGGCGCCGCGGGTGGAACGCGGTGCTGCTCAATCAGCGCAACTGCGGCGGCACCGAACACCTGACGCCCGGCCTGTATCACTCGGGATTGACCGACGATCCGCGCGCGGTCATCGCCGAACTGGCGGCGGCCGACGGCCTGACGCGCCTCGGCGTCGTCGGCTACTCACTCGGCGGCAACCTGACCATCAAACTCGCCGGCGAGCTGGGGGATCGTCAGGATCTCCCGGTCAAGGCCGTCGTCGCCGTCAGCCCGACGATCGATCTCGAGCGATGCGTGCGCGCGATCGAGCGCCGCTCGAACTACCCGTACCAGTTCAATTTCGTGCGCAACCTGCGTGGACGCATGCGGCGCAAGGCGCAGGCGTGGCCCGGGACGTTCGATCTCGCGCCGCTCGACAGGATCTGGACGATTCGACGCTTCGACGACGTCTATACGGCGCCGTATCACGGCTACCAGGGCGCGACCGACTACTATCACCGCGCGAGCGCGATCCGCGCCGTCGACCGCATCCAGATCCCGGCGTTGATCCTGACCGCGAAGGACGACCCGTTCGTGCCGCCGGAACAGTTTCTGTCGCCGGCGGTCACCGGCAACCCGCACATCACCGTGCGCGTCGAGGATCACGGCGGCCACTGCGGCTTCGTGTCGGAAGCCACACCGGGCGGCGCGAGCGACGGCTACTGGGCCGAATCGACGGCGATTGACTTCCTGGCGCGGTTCATCGGGCGGTGAGGCCGCGCGCGGCGAGGATGTCGAGAAAGGCGCGCGCGAACTCCGGTCCCTTCCCCTCCTCCTCGTGCTTGAAATAGACGAACACGTCGTCCCAGGCGCTGCCCTGGGCCGCGATGACGTCGGCCCAGCGTTCGAGGTCGGCCGGCGTGTAGCCCTCGTCGCGCAGCCGGAAGTAGCCGTGCCGGGCCGTCGCGCGGACCGGGGTGGACTTGTCGCCGAAATCGGCGATGCACAACGCGACGTTGTGCGCGGCCAGGAGCGAGTACACCTCCTCGGTCAGCCAGGTGTCGTTCCTGAACTCGAACGCCGCCCGCACATCGCCCGGCAGCCATGTGAGGAACGCCTCGAGTCGTGAGGGATCGCCCTTGAGATTGGGCGGGAGCTGAAAGAGCAACGGGCCGAGATGCGCGCCAAGGATGCGCGCGCTGTCACAGAAGAACTGGAGGTTGTCCTGGCATTCCTTCAGTCGCTGGATATGGGTAATGCGTTGCGGGGCCTTGAGCCCGTAGGTGAACGGCTCGGGCGCCTGCTTCAGCCACGCTTCGGTCGTCTTGGGCGTCGGCATGCGGTAGAACGTGTAGTTGATCTCGACCGTGCGGAAGTGTTGCGAGTAGTACCCGAACATCTCCTTCGACGGAAAATCTTCCGGATAGAAAGTCCCGCGCCACTCTGGGTAGTTGTAGCCGGAGGTGCCAACGTGTATTAAGGACATCGGGAGTCGTTTTACGTTATACGTAAAACGACTCCCGATGTCGTTTTACGCGCGCTTGCGGGATCGAACGGCCGCCAGGGTCAGGACCACCGTCCCCCAGGCCACGAGCGCGGCGAACTGCGGCCAGAGCACGTCGAGCCCCACGCCCTTCAGGAAGATGCCCCGCACGATGACGAGAAAATAGCGCAACGGGATGAGCGTGGTCACCCACTGAATCACCGCCGGCATGTTCTCAATTGGAAAGATGAACCCCGACAGGTAGATCATCGGCACCAGGAAGAAGAACGTGGACGACATCATCGCCTGCTGCTGTGTGGCCGAGATCGTCGAGACGAACAGCCCCAGCGCCAGCGTGCACAGCAGGTACGCCACGCTGCCGAGCAGCAGTGTCCCCAGGCTCCCGCGGAACGGCACCTCGAACCAGTAAACCGCGACCGCCGTCACGAGCAGGACGTCGATGAATCCGACGATTGCGTACGGCAGCATCTTGCCGAGAATCAGCTCCCAGCGTCCGAGCGGCGTGACGTTCAGCTGCTCCAGCGTGCCCAGCTCACGCTCGCGCACGATCGCCATCGACGAGAGGTTGGCGGTGACGACGAGGAGCAGCAGGGCGAGCACGCCCGGCACCATGAAGTCCTTGCTCTGCAGTTGCGGGTTGAACCAGACGCGGACGCGCGCGTCGATCGTGCCGGACGATTCGCCGAGCTCCGACGTCAAATCGGTGTTGTAGTCGTTCACCAGCGCGACCGCGTACGAGAGCGCGACGCCGGACGAGTTCGAATCAGTGCCGTCGGCCAGGATCTGGATCTGGCGCTCAGTCGGCTCGCTGCGCCGCTCGAGCGCGTCCTGAAAGCCGCGTGGTATCACCACGGCGAGCCAGGCGCGACCGAGCGCCAGATCGTCTTCCACGCGGTTCGGGTGGTCCTCCTGACCCACAATCAGAAAGTACGGGGACGCGCTGAACTTCTGGAGGAGTTGACGGCTTCGTGTCGTGTGATCCCCGTCGACGACGACAATCGGAATGTGGTGGATGTCGGTCGTCGCCGCGTAGCCGAGCAGCGTCAGCTGCAGGATCGGGGCGACGATGATCAGTCCGATGAGCCGCGGCGTCTGCAGCAGCTCGAGGAATTCCTTGCGGACGAGCGTGCGGATCCGTCTCATCGCCGCGCCAGTCTCGCCGCCGAGAGTCCGAGCACGAGTGCGGCGTAGATGCCCAGCGCCAGGACCGGCATCCACAGGCTCGGCAGCCCGAGTCCCTTCAAGACGATGCCACGGAGCGCGACGAGGAAATACCGGGCCGGCACGACGGCCGTGATGTACTGCAGGGCGGCCGGCATGCTCGCAATGGGAAAGATGAAGCCCGACAGGATGAACGTCGGCAGAAAGGCGATCAGCAAGCCCATCTGGAAGGCGACCTGCTGCGTGTCGGCGATGGTCGAGACGAGGATGCCGGTCCCGAGCGCCCCGACGAGGAACACGGCGACGACGGTGAAGAGCGCCGCCCAGCTCCCGCGCATCGGCAGGTCGAAGAAGATCATCGCCGCGACAATCACGAGCATGGCCGAGATCTGAGAGAGGACGAGGTACGGGAGCGTTTTGCCGGCGATGAACGCCGGCGTCGGGATCGGCGACATCCGGATCTGCTCCATCGTGCCGCGTTCCTTTTCGCGCACGATCGAGAGCGCGGTGGACACGACTGCGGTAATCATCGAGATGTAGGCGATGAGACCCGGGACGAGGAACAGCGTGCTGCGGAGCTCGGGGTTGTACCAGATACGCGGGGCGACGCCGACCAGCACCGCCGCCGGCCGGTGTCCCAGACGCACCGACGCCTCGACCAGCACGGCATTCGTATAGCCGAGCACCGTCGTCGCGGTATTGGCGTTGTCGCCGTTCAGTACGACCTGCACTTCCGACGATTCGCCTCGGTCGAGCCGCCGCGAGAAGCCTTCCGGGATCACGAGCAGCGCGCGAATGTGATCGCGGTTCATCAGGTCGGTGATGTCTTCTTCGTCGATCACCGAGGCGACCTGATCGAAGTACGTGGAGCGGATGAATGTCGCGACCAGCGTCCGGCTCGCCGCCGACTGATCGCGATCCTGCACGGCCAGCGCCACGTGCCGGATGTCGAAGTTGAGCGCGTAGCCGTAGAGGAACAGGAAGAACCCGGGAATGAACAGCAGCACGAGGATCGTGCGCCGATCGCGCCGGATTTGCCGGAGCTCCTTGAGCGCGACGGCCCAGACCAGCCTCACGCCGCCCTCCCCCGATCGACCCGGTCGACCACGTCCAGAAACACGTCCTCGAGCGACGGCACGACCGGCTCGATCGCGTGCGGCGCGAGCCCGGCGTCCGCCAGTTCCTGACGGAGCTGCCCGGCCGACGTCTCCCGGCTTCGGAGCACGGCGTGGACCGACGTTCCGAAGAGGCTCGTCTTCTCCACCGCGGGATGCTGGTCGAGCCAGGTCATCGTCGCGACCGGATCGGCCGCACGGATTTCCAGAATGGGCCGATCGCGGAAGGCGCTCTTGAGCTCGGACGTCGTGCCGAGCGCCGCCAGCCTGCCCGCGTGCATGATCGCGACGCGGTCGCACCGCTCGGCCTCGTCCAGGTAGTGCGTCGTGACGAGCACGGTCGTGCCTGCGTGCGAGAGCCCGTCGATCAGGCGCCAGAATTCACGACGGGAGACCGGATCGACGCCGCCGGTGGGCTCGTCGAGGAAGATGATCGGCGGCTCGTGCAGGAGCGAGCAGCCGAGCGCCAGCCGCTGGCGCCAGCCCCCCGAGAGCGTGCGCGCGAGGTCGCGCTCGCGACCCGCCAGGCCGCCAATCTCGAGCGCGAATCGGCGGCGCCGCTCGAGCCGTTCGCCGGTCAGCCCGTACAGGCCGGCGTAGAACCGGATGTTCTGATCGACGGTCAGCAGCTCGTAGAGCGAGAAGCGCTGCGACATGTAGCCGATGCGGCGCTTGACCGCCTCGGGCTCGCGCCCGACGTCGATGCCGTCGACGAGCGCGCGGCCGGAAGTCGGTGTCAGCAGCCCGCAGAGCATCCGGATCGTCGTCGACTTTCCCGCGCCGTTGCTGCCGAGGAACCCGAACACTTCGCCGCGCCGGACGTCGAAGCTGACATCGTCCACGGCGCGAAACGCGCCAAACGTCCGCGTCAGGTGCTCGACCTGAATCACCGCGCCGTCCTGCGCCGCCGCCTCGACCGCCATCAGCGCCCTCCGACCGCGCGCAGCAGATCGGCCTCGCTGAGACGGAGCGCGGCCGTCAGGCGCGTCTGCTCGAGCTCGGCTTCGATCAACGCGAGTTGCGCGTCGAGGACTTCGGTGCCGGTCGCCACACCGGCGCGAAAGCGCTCCTCGACGACACGCCGCGCTTCAGCCGCGGCGGTCACGGCTTCGGCGTTGGCGGCGAGCGCGGCGCGGCCCGATTCGAGGTCGAGCAGGCGCTGTCGGACGTCGAAAGCCACGCCGGCATCGAAATCCTCCAGGCGATGCGTGAGCGCCTGCGCCTGCGCCAGGCTTGCCGCCCGATCGGCCTTCGCCTTTCCGCCGTCGAACAGCGGCCAGCTCACCGTCACGCCGAGGTCCCAGGACGTGTTCCACCGGTCCATCCGCGGCACGAAGCGCTGATTGGGCCGCGCCGGTTCCACGGCGGCCAGCGCCGTGACCAGCGGGCGGAGGTTCGCCATGGCCGCATCGCCCGCCGATCGAAGCGCCGCCTCACGCTCCGTCAAGCCCGTGCGCTCCGCGCGCCGCTCCACCGCGCGCGCGATCAGCGTTTCGGCGGGCTGACTCGCCAGATCGTCCGCCAGCGGCTGCGTCACCGGCGTCACCGGCTCGATCGGGCGCGCGAGATCTTCACCGAGCAGCCGTGCGAGGCGCATCGACGCGGTCGCCGCGGCGTTGCGCGCCTGCACCAGACGGACGGCCTCGCGGGCGCGCTGCGCCTGCGCCGAGAGCGAGTCGTTCGGCGGCAGGATGCCGACGTCCACGCGCGCCCGCACGTCGCGGACGTAGGCGTCGGCGCGCTCGACGGCGATCACCAGCACCCGCTCGGCTTCGCGCGCGGTCACGAGCGTGAGATAGGCGCGCGTGACCTCCAGCCGGATCTCCTGCTCGAGCACGCGGCCATCGGCCTCGATGGCCCGCACGTCGGCACGGGCCGTGTCCACCGCGTAGTCCACGCGTCCGGCCGTATACACCGGAACGATCATCTCGGCGCGCGCCCGATAGTTCGACGGGACGTCGGGAAAGAGGACAGCCGTGGTCCCATCCGGCCGTGCCACGCCGAACGCAAGGACGTGATTCGTGCGCAAGTACGACGACAGCGCCTGCACCGTCGGCTTGCCCGTCGCCTCGCGTGAAGCGACGACGGCCTCGGCCGACGCCTCGCGGGCGCGCGCCTCGGCCAGGCGCGGCGCGTGCTCGATCCCGCGGCGAATCGCGTCCTCGAGCGCGAGCGGCAGCGGGGCCTGGGCGAACGCGGCCGATCCGGTGAGGTGCAGCAGCGCGGCGGCGAGCGAGAGGCGTACGGCGGTTCTCATGAGTGAGTCCTTGTGTCTGGCGCGCCGGGTCGCGCCGTGGCGGCGGGCGCGGAGGCGCGCCGGCCCGCTTCGGCGAGCCGTTCGATGAACACATCCTCGAGCGTTGGCAGAATCCTGCGAAGGCTGGTGACGGCCAGGCCGGCGCGATCGAGGGACTGGCGAACGGCCGCCATGTCACTTTCCTGTTCGGTCGACACATGGACACGGTCACCGAACAACTGGACGCGATCGGGGCCGAAGGCCTGCCGCAGCAGCTCGACGGCCTCGCGCGGCGGTACCGCGACGACCTCGAAGATCGCGCGCGCCATCGACGCCTGAAGCCGCGACGGCTCGTCGAGCGCGAGCGTCCGGCCGGCGTCGAGCAGGACGACGCGCGCGCAGCGCTCCGCCTCGTCGAGGTACGGCGTCGCCATCACGATCGTCAGACCCTGACCGAGAAATTCCGCGAGGAGCTTCCAGAACTCGCGGCGCGACACGGGATCGACGCCGGTCGTCGGCTCGTCGAGCACGAGGATGGGCGGCTCGTGAACGAGCGTGCAGGCGAGCGCCAGCTTCTGCTTCATGCCGCCCGACAGCCGCTCGGCCAGCCGGCCGCGGAACGCCGTCAGCCCGGTGAGCGCGAGTAGCCGCTGACGCCGCTGCTCGAGGTCACGCACGCCGTGGATGCGCGCGAAGAACTCGATGTTCTCGTCGATCGAGAGATCGCCGTAGAGACTGAACTGTTGAGAGACGTAGCCGATCGACGCGGTCGCGACCCGATGCGTGCGTGACGGATCCGCGCCGAGGACGCGGACCGACCCGGCGTCGGGCGCGAGCAGGCCGCAGATGAGCCTGAGCGCCGTGGTCTTGCCGGCGCCGTCGGGCCCGATGACACCGAACATCTCGCCGGAGCGCACGGCGAACGAGACGCCGTCGAGCGCGACGACCTGGCCGAACGCCTTGCGAACGGCCTGAACGTCGATGACCGGATCGCGATCGGCCATGGCGTGGTCAGCGCGCCGCCGGCGCCGGCGCCGCCAGTTCGGCCTCGACGGGCATCCCCGGCTTCAGGATCCCCTGCCGGTTGTCCACGGTCACCTTGACGCGATACACGAGCTTGGCGCGCTCGGTGGCTGTCTGCACATTTCTCGGTGTGAACTCGGCCCGGGGCGAGATGAACGCGACCCGGCCGGCCAGCCGGTCGCCGGCATCGCTGATCAGCGTCACGGGCTGTTCGATCCTCAGCGTCGGGACAAGCGGCTCTTCGACGTAGATGCTCGCCCACGCGTGATCCAGATCGACAATCACGACCATCGGCGTGCCGACCTGGACCAGCTCGCCCGGCTCGACCAGCCGCGACGCGACGATCCCGCTCGTCGGGGCCACGATGACCGTCTCGGTCTTGTCGTGTTCGAGGCGCGCGATCTCGGCGTCGACGGTGGCGACCCGGGCACGCGCAGCGGCCAGCTCTTCCGGCCGAGCGCCGGCCCGCAGGCGATTGAGGGTCGCCATCGCGGCGCGCACGCGGTCGGCGGCGGCACGGAGCCGGGCCTCGGCGAGCTCGCGACGGGCCACGGCGTCGTCGCGCTGCTTCTGCGATCCGGCGTTGTTGCGCAGAAGCTGCTCGAATCGCGCTTCATCGGCGCGCGCCGCGGTCAGCTCGGCTTCGACCGCTTTCTGGTCGCCGGCCGCCGCGGCGACTTGCGCTTCGGCCTGCTGGATGTCCTCGGGGCGCGATCCGGCTTCGAGCAGGCGCACTTGCGCGGCCGCCTGCGCGCGCTCGGCCTGAGTGCGCTTGAGCGCGAGATCGATGTCCACGGTCGAGACGGTCGCGACCGTCGCGCCGGCCTCGACACGCGCGCCTTCGACGGCCGTCACGGTCGCCACCCGGCCCGGCACCTTCGACGCCACGCGCACTTCGGTGGCCTCGACGTAGCCGCTGGCACGCGGGGTGGCCGGCGCCGTCGCGGCGCGGCACGACGTCATCGGCGGCAGCGCGAGGAGTCCCGCAATGACAAGGCGGCGAGCGCGTCTCAGTCTCATGATCGGCCTTTCGGGGAGGCGGGACGCGCCGCCGGCGGCGGCGGCGTCAGCATCGCGAGCGTCACGCGCTGTACGTGCGCCACCATGGCGTCGAGCCCGGCGGCGTGAAACGTCGCGGGCACGAGATGGCTCACGCGCTCGCGGAGCGCGGCCGACGCGACGAAGAACAGCAGCGGCGCGACGATGGTCACCTGGGTGATGAGCGGGTGCGCGTCGGCGAACGCGCCCGACGCGCGGCCGTCGGCCAGGATTTCCGCCAGGGTGTCGACGACGCGCCGCATCTCGCGGACGATCGACGCGTCGAGGTGGCGGCCGCCCTCGGCGACCTCTCGCAGCCAGATCGCGGGAAAGTGCGGGCGTGCGAGCGCTTCGCGAGCGACCGCTTCAATGAAGCGCTGAATCTGGTCGGCGGGGGGGCCGCCGGCCTGGCGCACCGCGGCCACCGAGCCGCCGACCGCGCCGAACAGGTCGCGGAGGATGTCGCGGTACAGCGCGGCTTTGCTGTCGAAGTGGTAATAGAGCATCGCCTTGTTGACGCGCGCGCGCGCGGCAATGCGATCGACCGTGGCGCCATCGAAGCCGCGCGCGGCAAACTCGTGGCCGGCGGCGTCGATCAGCCGGTCGCGCGTCGCCGCCGCCCGCCTGCTCCTCACCATTCATTTAAACTAACTAGATAGTTAGTTTCTTGTCAATGGCCGCACAGCTTGGACGGGCGTGCACAGGTTGGGGGACGGGCCTGTTTTCCACAGATCGGGGCGGGTTGGGGACAGGCCTCGCGCCTTGGCCGAGGCCTGTCCCCAAACCCGCCCAAACTGTGGAAAACAGGCCCGTCCCCCAACTTGGGCACGCCCGTCTCCCACTCACAGCAATTGCTGCAGACGCTGGTAGCCCGACCGGCTGACCGGGAGCTTCGTGCCGTCGGTGAGAATCGCGATCCGGCTGTCTTTCGCGTACAGCTCCACTCGCGCGAGCCGTTCGATGTTCAGCAGATACGACCGGTGGATCCGCACGAACCGCCGCGGGTCGAGCTGCGCTTCCAGATCGCCGAGCGTCTGCTCTTTCAGCAGCGTCTTCCCGCCGGTCTTGAACGCCACGTAGTCGTCCTGCGCCTCCACGTAGTCAATCTTGTCGGCGCCCACCACGTGGACCTGCGCGCCGTCGCGGATGACGACGCGCTCGAGCGGCGCGCCCGGCGGCCGGGCGCTGACGCGCAACGCGGCCGGAGATGGGCCCGGCGCGCCGCGCCGTTCGCGCGCGCGCGCCAGCGCTTCGGCCAGCCGCGCGACGCTGAATGGTTTGAGCAGGTAGTCCACGGCGTGCACCTCGAACGCCCGGAGCGCGAACTCGTCGTACGCCGTGACGAAGACGACGGGCACGTCGCCCCCCACCAGTTCGAGGACCTCGAAGCCGTCCAGCTTCGGCATCTGCACGTCGAGCAACAGGACATCGGGCCGCGCGTCGCCGAGCGCCTTGACCGCCTCGAAGCCGTTCGCGCATTCGGCCAGAATGGTCACGTCGCCGACCGCCTCGAGCGCCTGGCGCAGCGCCAGCCGCGCCGGTTCCTCGTCGTCGACGATGACGACCGTCAGCTGCTCTCCGTCGCTCATGCCGCTGCCTCCTCGACCGGAATCGTCAGTGAGACCCGGTAGCCCTCCGGGGCGGGCTCGATGGCGAGTGCCGCGCGATCGCCAAACGAGGCGGCCAGGCGCCGGCGCACGATCTCCAGGCCGAAGCCGGTCCCTCGCCGGCCGCCGTCCGCGTCACGCGGGTTGGTGACGATGATCACCGCGCGCTCCCCGGCGAGGCTGGCTTCGATCACGATCGTCCCGCCGTCCAGCCGGGTGGCGATGCCGTGCCGGACGGCGTTCTCGACGAGCGGTTGCAGGATCAGCGGCGGCACCGCCACGGCGCCGGCGTCGGCCGTCACCGACGATCGCACGCCCAGCCGGCGGCCGAACCGCACCTGCTCGATACGGAGATACTGCTCGGCCAGTGCGATCTCGCGACCCAGCGTCACCCGCGCGTTCCCGCCCAGTGTCAGACTGTCGCGCAGGAAATCCCCGAGCATCTGACACATCAGCCGCGCCTTCTCCGGATCGGGCCCGATCAGGCCGGCCACCGAATTGAGGCTGTTGAAGAGAAAGTGGGGATCGACCTGTGCGCGGAGCGCGCGCAGCTCGGCTTCGCGCTGGGCGATCTGCGATTCGAGCGCCCGGCGCTCGAACGCGACCGAGTCCTCCGACGCCTGCATCACGTACTGCACGGTCACCGACAGCAGATACCCGAACGCGCCCAGGCCGGACAAGAGCGCGAAGAGCGCCGTCGGCTGGCCCGCCGGCATCTCGAGTCCCATGCGGCCGAGCGTCGCCCACCAGAGCCGGCCCAGTCCCGCCCAGAGCGACGAAGTGATCACAGCGGCGGCGACCGACGTCACGCCGATGTTGGTCGCGCTCGTGCGCGCGAGCGGCAACGCCCGGCAGAGATACCAGGCTGAGAGCGACACCGGCGCAGCGATGAGCCCCATCGGCAGCCCGAACAGCATGACTTCCGTCCAGCCACCGCCGATGAGCGCGTGGACCAGCAAACCGAGGGTCGCTCCGACCAGCGCCCACGCCACCATGTGCAGGCGCAGGCGCAACCGGTCGCCCAGGATGGGATGCATGCGCTATGTCTTTATTTCAATGCCGCCCATGATCGCAAACCCGCGCACGACCAGCCGTCCGCGCGCCGCCTGCGTACCGGAGCTCGAGTCCTCGGCGCCGCCCATGATTGCTGTCACTCGATTCGAGACGTGCCAGTCGGGAGGCACTGTGATCTCGATGCCGCCCCACAGCGCAAAGACGTCGATGACGGCTTCGCCGCCCCCGGTCGCGGCCTGACGCAGGTCCACCTCGATGCCGCCCATGATCGCCGTCAGATCGCCGCGCTTGAAGACCGGCGACGCGATCCGCCGCTGGATGCCGGACCAGAGCGCGAACTCCGAGATCTCCGCATCGGGCGTCGACGCGACCGTATCCGGTACGCCCGGCTCGCCGCCAAACCGCCCCTTGGCGTCGCTGACCGATCGCGAGAACGCCCTCGACATGATCAGGAATCCGACGGCGACGATGGCGAGCGGCCACCATTGCCAGATGTGGACCCGCACGTGGAACACCGACTCGGCCGCAAGCGAAGCGCCGAAGAGGATGACGATCCCGCCGAAAATCTGCCCGGAACGCGTCTCGCTCTGCATCAGCTTGCCGAGTCCCACCGCGACGATGGCCAGCGGCCAGTACCGCAGGATGTCGTTCGCGTCGAGCCATCCGAGGTTGTCCGCGGTGAGCGCCAGGCCAAAAATCACGATGGCCAGGCCGAAGACGACCTGCGGCGTCAGTCGAAACGCCGGGCTGGTCTGATCCGCCATGTCAGATCCGCCTTTCGGGCAGGTGCTTGTGCGCCGGTTTGCCACAGCCATGTTGCGAGCTCTTGGGGAAGAACAGGGACACGCCGAAAGCGACGATAAAGAGGGGCCACGAGGCCCGCAGGCTCAGAACGCCGAATGTGTGCATGAAGAAGATTCCGCTCAGGAAGAGAAACCAGACGCCATAGCCGTACTCGCCGTTTTCCCTCGCGCGCAGCAGGCTGCCCACGCCCATCACGACGAGAATGATCGGCCACATCCGGCGAGCCCCGCCGATCCACTCGAGGTGGAGCTCGTTCGAGAGCATCAACAGCCCAAGCACGACCAGCATCAGGCCCGTGGTGAAGTGCGACGCCTGTTTGCTCGTCACGACAACCTCCAGAACCGGGGAGCGGAAGAGACGGGGCGCCCGATCACCGGACCCCGTCGAACATCGCGGCCACGGCGACCGGCCGCGTCAAGACGAGCCAGAAGAGTGTGACGGCGGCCGCGCCTGCCGCGGCGCCAACGACCGCCACTCCGACCAACCACCTTTGGGTGCGTGTCACGGGAGGCTCCTTGCTCATTCCTGTTCGAGAATACGCAGGCCCCCCGGTGCCGTCTCGCGCCATCCGGTCAACAGCGGCCGTATCTCGGCCAGTGACGCCGCCCTCCGGCGAAGGCCGTCCCGAACCGGACAATGGCGCGTCCCGTCCCGCCGTTCGTCAGTTCTCCGCCGCATGCACTAGAATCGAAGGACTGAGGTCCTCGATGGCGTTGTTTTCACGAAGCACTCCCCCCGTTCCCGCTCCCGGTCCGGTCGACCTGGATCCGTCGCCCGCTGAAGCGCTCGTCTCGTTGCGCAATGTCGAGAAATCATATGCGCACGGCACCTCGCGGACCTGGGTGCTCAGGCGCATCACGCTCGACATCAAGGACGGCGAGTTCGTCTCGATCATGGGACCGTCGGGCGCGGGCAAGTCGACGCTGCTGCACATCATCGGCATGCACGACAGCGCGTGGACCGGCGACTTCTATTTCGCCGGCCAGCCGGTGCACCGGCTGAGCCCGAAGGACCGCGCGCGCCTGCACAAGCAGCACATCGGCTTCGTCTTCCAGAGCTATCACCTGCTCGACCACCTGACGGTGTACGAGAACCTCGACGTCCCGCTCTCCTATCGCGACATCAAGAAGTCCGAGCGTGACAGCATGGTCTGCGACATCCTCGATCGCTTCGCCATCGTCGGCAAGAAGGACCTCTATCCGAACCAGTTGTCGGGCGGTCAGCAGCAGCTCGTGGCGGTCGCGCGCGCGATTATTGCCAATCCGAAAGTCATCCTCGCCGACGAGCCGACCGGCAACCTGCATTCGAGCCAGGGGCGCGAGATCATGGAGCTCTTCCGCCGCCTGAATGAGTCCGGCACGACGATCGTGCAGGTTACGCACTCCGAGACGAACGCCGGATTCGGGTCCAGGGTGATCGAACTGAAAGACGGATGGGTCGTTCAATAGATCGATCAATCGATCCATCGATCCATCGATCGATCGGTCAATCGTTTCGGCTGGCGGTCCTCTTGGCCCTGGCGCTGGCCACGGCCTGCAGCCGGGGCACACCACCGCGGCAATTTCCAATCAGCGGACAGGTCCTCGCCGTCCATGCCGACCGGCGCGAGCTGACCATCAAGCACGGCGACATCGAAGGTCTGATGCCGGGGATGACGATGACGTTTCCCGTCACGCCGGGGGCGCTCATGGACGGCCGCGTGCCGGGCGATCTCGTGACGGGCACGCTGGAGCTGGGCGACCAGGGCGCCCGGATCGTGGCGCTGTCGCGGACGGGGTCGGCGCCGCTGCCGAGCGCGTCGGAAGTGGCGCTCGCGAGCGGCGTGCTCGGCGTCGGTGACGCCGTCCCGGATGCCGCGTTCCTCGATCAGAACGACAAGCGCCGATCGTTCTCGGAATGGAAGGGCTCGCCGACGCTGGTCACGTTCATCTACACGCGGTGCCCGCTCCCGAATTTCTGTCCCTTGATGAGCCAGAACTTCGCGACGCTCCAGCGGGCGATCGCCGAAGACACCAGGCTGCGCGGACAGGTCAAGCTCGTCACGATCTCGTTCGACCCGGAACACGACACGCCCGCACTGCTGGCCGCGCATGCCGCCCGGCTGAAGGCGGACCCGGCGGTCTGGACGTTCCTCACCGCCGACAAGGCGACGGTCGAGAAGTTTGCCGCCCGTTTCGGCGTTGGCCTGGTGCGGCCGCCGGAGACGCCGGCCGAGTACACGCACAATCTTCGGACGACGCTCATCGGCGCCGACGGGCGCGTTGTGCGGATCTATTCGGGCAACGACTGGACGCCCGGCGCGGCGCTCGCCGATCTGCGCGCGCTCTTCGACGGATCGTGACCGGCGCGTCCCCGCCGCCGGGCCTCTTCACGCGCGAGGAGCGGCGCGTGATCCGCGCGCTGCGGACGCCGGCCGCCGTGCAGCGGTTTCTGAACGCGCTGCCGTACAACACCGAACCGCCGCCCGATCCGGCGACGCTGCGATCCTTTCGCGGGGTGGTCGGCCGGCGCACCGCGAACTGTCTCGAGGCGGCGATCGCGGCGGCGGTGATCCTTGAACAGCACGGCTACCCGCCGCTGGTGATGAGCCTCGAATCGATCGACGGGCTCGACCACGTCATCTTCGTCTACCAGACGCGTGGGCGCTGGGGATCGGTCGCGCGATCGCGCGATCCCGGACTGCACGGCCGGCAACCGGTCTTCCGGTCGCTCCGCCAGCTCGCCCTCACGTACTTCGAGCCGTTCATCGACGAGACCGGCTGCCTGCGGGCGTACGGCGCGACGGACCTGCGCGTACTCGGCAAGTACGACTGGCGGTTGTCGCCGCGGAACGTGTGGAAGGTCGAGCGGCTTCTTTTCGAGATCCCGCACCGGCCGATTCGCTCGTCGCCGGCACGGGTGAAGAGACTCCGCCGACGGTACTTCGCATTCAAAGCGGCGCATCCGGATCGCAAGCCGCTGCACTACTACGATCGGCGCACCTGGACGGCGCTGCCGGACGGGTTCAGATGAGGCGGGTCAATCCAGATCGAAATCCCGTTCCGGTTTCGTGATCGGCTCGTGCTTGGCCTGCTTGAGCGCCTCCTCGAAGCGGCGCGAGAGCGCGTCGCCGCGCGTTTTCTCTGACTGCACGGCCTGATCGAACAACGCGTCGCGCCGCGCTTTCTCGTCGGCCAGGATGCGGTGGGCCTCGTCGAGCTTGGGCTTGTCGGCCCGTTCAGGTTCGACGTGCCGAACGACGCGCTTCAAGCCCTCGTCGATGACGAGCGTCGCCTGACAGCACGGACACACTACCTCGTACTCGGTTCTGAGCTTTCCCATCGCGGCCCGCTTTCGTGACGCCGGCGCCGAGAGGCGTCGGCACAGCACTATGATACGCAGATGTCGCGTGACTGGATCGACGTCCGCATCGTGACGTACAACATCCACCGATCGCGCGGACTGGACCGCCGGACGCGCCCGCAGCGGATCGCGGCCGTGCTGCGCGCGATCGACGCCGATATCATCGCCCTCCAGGAAGTGATCGGACCCGGCCTGGGCGGGCCCGGGCATGCCGAAGAGATCGGCGCGGCGCTCGGCATGGGGTGGGTCATGGCGCCGACCCGCATGCTGCGTCGGCACCACTTCGGCAACGTCGTGCTCAGCCGGCATCCGATCAAAGAACACGCGCAGTTCGATCTCTCGTGGAAGACCTGCGAGCCGCGCAATAGCCAGCGCGTGGCGATCGAGATCGGCCCGGGCCGGCCGCTGCACGTCTACAACGTGCACCTGGGCACGGCGCTGCTCGAGCGGCGCTACCAGGCGCCGCGGCTCGCGGCCTGGGTCCAGGACCGCCGCATCCACGGCCCGAAGCTGATTGTGGGCGACTTCAACGAGTGGGGCCGCGGCTTCGTCTCCGATCTGCTCGCCACCCGCCTCAAGAGCGTCGACCTTTACCCGCACCTCCGCCGGCGCCGCACCTACCCCGGCTTTTTTCCGGTGCTGCACCTCGACCACATCTACTTCGACGGCGACATCGACGTCCGCCGCATCGAACTGCCCCGCTCGCGCCAGGCGCTCGTCGCCTCAGACCACTTGCCGCTCGTCGCCGACCTCCGCTGCCGCTGCTAAAGGCGCGGCGGGCCTGTTTTCGACAGGTTGGGGGACGGGCCTGTTTTCCACAGATTGCGCCCGTGGGGGGACAGGCCTCGGGCGGCGCTCGAGGCCTGTCCCTCCACGGGCCAGATCTGTGGAAAACAGGCCCGTCCCCCAACCTGTGCACAATGATTCCATTGTGATATCATTATGACATCAGATCGGGTTTCCTGGAGATGCCCCATGATTCGCGAACAATTGCGCTCGACCCTGTCCGGCTGGCTGGTGCTTCCGTTGATCGTGGCGGCCATGGCCGCCGACCTCTGGCTCATCATTACCGGCGAACCGCACAGCCCGGCCGCGCTCACGGCCCTCATCACCGGGGTCGTCGTGCTGTCGATCCTGCCAGCCGGGTTCTTCGTCGTCTATCCCAACGAAGCGCGTGTGCTGACGCTCTTCGGCAAGTACTCCGGCAGCGTCAAGCGCGACGGCTTCCACTGGGCGAATCCATTCCTGGCCAAGAAGCGCATCACGCTGCGGATCAGGAACTTCGAGAGCCAGAAGATCAAAGTGAACGACCTCGAGGGCAACCCGATCGAAATCGCGGCGATTGTCGTGTGGCGCGTCGTCGAGACGGCCGAAGCCTCGTTCGAGGTGGACAACTACGAGCACTACGTCAAAGTCCAGACGGAAGCCGCCGTCAGGAATCTCGCAACGCAGTATCCGTACGACGCCTACCTCGACGGACACAAGTCCCTGCGTGGCAACACGAGCGAGATCGCCGACCAACTGAAGATCGAGGTGCAGGATCGGCTGGCGAAGGCCGGCGTCGAGGCCCTCGAGACCCGCATCAGCCACCTGGCCTACGCGCCCGAGATCGCGGCCGCCATGCTGCAGCGGCAACAGGCCGGCGCGATCATCGCCGCCCGTCAGCGCATCGTCGAGGGCGCGGTGGGGATGGTCGAGATGGCGCTCGATCTGCTGTCGAAGCGTGACGTCGTTCATCTCGACAACGAGCGCAAGGCAGCGATGGTGAGCAACCTGCTGGTGGTGCTCTGCGGCGACCGGAACACGCAGCCGGTCGTCAACACCGGGACGATTTACCAATAGCGGACGCGCCCGGCCGCCCCGGGCCCGTGTCAAGGTTCATGGCCGAAAGGAAGCCGTTTCTCCTCCGGATCGATCGCGACGTGCTCGAGGCGCTGCAACGCTGGGCCGACGACGACCTGCGCAGTCTGAACGGGCAGATTGAGTTTCTGCTGCGGCGGGCGCTTCAGGAACAGGGCCGCCCAGCGGGCAAAAACACCGCGGGCGCGAGGATCACGAAAGGCCAGAAGGAGCCGTCGTGATGTTCGCGCCCGTGCGCGCCGTGCTCAGGCGATGTGACTGAAGTCGGGTCGTCAGCTCTCTTCGAAGTCGGGCTGGACGGGCGGCGCGAGGCGGGTGGACGGGCGGAGCGCCTCGCGGTGGTCGTAGATCGGCAGGCTCCCGACGTGGCTCGTGATCCCGCAGGCCGCCGACTTGGTGCTGATCACGACGGTCACCGGACTGCCTTCCACGCCGTCACGAAATCCGACTTCACACCCGCACGCCAGACGGGCCTTGGGATGCGCTCTCTTCATTGCGCCTCCGTGTTCGCCCCGGCGATGAGCGCCTTGACCTGTGTCTCGAACCACTCCTTGGTCGCCGGCCCGGGACGTTTGAGGAACACCGTCCCGTCCGGGCGGATGAACCAGCTCACCGGAATGGCGAACACCGCCTCGTAGGCCTCGAGCAGCGCGTCGTTGTTGAGGCCGACCAGGACCGGATAGTTCATCTTGTACTCGGCCGCGAACGGACGCAGGTCGGCCGGGCTGTCGTCGGTCGAGATGCCGAGGACGGTGAACTTCTGATCGCGGTACTTCTCGACCAGCTCCACGAACAGGGGAATCTCATGTTTACAGGGCCCGCACCAGGTCGCCCAGAAGTTGACGAGGAGCGGCCGGCCTTTGAAGTCGGACAGCTTCACGTCGGCGCCGTTCATGTCCTTCAGCTGGAAATCGAGGCGCGCCATCTCGGGCTTGCCGGACGGGTCGGTGGATTCGGAGCGGCGGTCGCAGGCGACACACGCCGCGGCCACGAGCGCCAGCACTCCCCACTTCCGCCACGTCGCCGTGCGCCGCTGGTGCATGGTCCAGTCTCCCGTCATCCTCGCTCAACATTACTACAGACGCCCACGGCGTACGCGAAAGAAGCGTCGCGGTGTCCTCTGCCGGACACGGTGGCAGGCCGCGCCGCATCGCGTTTGCTCGCTCGCCGCGGGGCACGCCCTTTGCTGGGGCAGTCGGGCGGACGTCTGCGGCTTCGATTGGTGACACTCCGGTGACACCGGGTCGGGTCCCGCCGAGCCGGTGTAAGATGCCAGACGCGGTCCAGACCGGTCTCCGTGTGCCTGCTTTGAGGTGATCTTATGCGGATGCGCTCTTCGCGCATGCTTCCCATCCTCGTCGGTTCGGCCACCATTGCGCTGGCGGCGCTTGCGATCCCGGCGCCGGTGACCGCCCAGACCCCGTTCGTGCCCTACTTCGGCAAGAACCGCGTCCACTACAACCACTTCGAGTGGCACATCTACCGGACGGACCACTTCGAGATCTTCTATTACCCGGCGCTCGAGCCGCACCTGGAGCGGATCGCGTCGTACGCAGAAAGTGCGTATCAGCGCATCAGCGGCGAGCTGAAGCACGACCTCTCGGACCGGGTCCCGATGATCCTGTTCAAGACCCAGAGCGAGTTCCAGATGCAGAACATCTCGGGCGACGAGCTGCCGGAAGGCGTGCTCGCGTTTGCCGAGCCCGAGCGCAACCGGATGGTGCTGCCGATCGACGAGCCGCCAGACCAGCTGTACCGGCTGATCACCCACGAGCTCACGCACGTGTTCGAGTTCGACATCATCCCGCGCGGCATCCTGGGCGCGTCGCTGCCCTTGTGGATGGACGAGGGCCTGGCCAACTACATGGCGGGCTACTGGAACGTGCTCGACCTGATGCAGGTGCGCGACGCGGCGATCACCGACAACGTGCCGAAGATGAGCCGGTTCGAAACCCAGCCGCTGGGGGGCCGCCTCCCCTACTCGCTCGGTCACGCCACGTTCGAGTTCATCGAGGCGCGCTGGGGCAAGGAAGGCCTCCGGCAGTTCCTGTTCTCGCTGCGCAAGAGCGTCATCGGCGGCGGCGAAAGCGCGTACGAAGAGGCGCTCAAGCTCAAACCGGAGGAGTTCGACGAGCAGTTCGACCGGTACCTGAAAGATCGATTCAAGCCGTTCCGCGACAAGGAACGGCCGGCCGACTACGGCCGCAACCTCGCCCCGAGCCCCGAGAAGACGCCGTACGTCGCGGTGCTCTCGATCGAGCCGTCGCCCTCTGGCGACATGATCGCCGCCGTCGTCGGCAACCGGAAGGATCAGGAGCTCGACATCGTCCTGGTCTCGTCCAAGGACGGGCAGGTGATCCGCAATCTGACGAAGGGCTTCGACAAGGATCACGGCTACGAGTACATCGCGACGGCCGGCGGGCTGCGTGGCAACCTGGTGCCGTGGATCGCGTGGGCGCCGGTCGGCGATCGCGTCGCGTACTTCGCGCGGACCGAAAAGGTCAAGACGCTCGTCATCCAGAACATCGTCAGCGGCCAGATCGAACGGCGCCACGAGCTCCGGACGATCGACGGCCCGGAATCGCCGGCGTTCAGCCCGGACGGGCGCTTCGTCGCGTTCGCCGGCATGCAGAACGCGCAGGACGACATCTTCACGGTGGACGTCGACACGGGCGAGGTCAAGAACATCACCAAGGACTCGTTCGCCGACTACGCGCCGACCTACGCCCTGGACGGCAAGTCGATCGTCTACACGGCGCGCGTCAGCAGCAACGACAAGCTCTGGTCGGTCGACCTGACGTCGGGCGCCAAGAAGCAGCTGACGTTCGGCGTCCACGACGATACGGGTGCGAAGTTCTACAACGAGCACGTCCTGGTGTTCTCGTCCACCGCGATTCCGCCAACCGTGCAGATCCCGCCCGAGGTCGCGAGGAACGCGAACATCCCGAACATCTGGACGCTGGATCTGCGCACGAACGAGCTGCGGCAGTGGACGGACACGGTCACGGGCAACATCTCGCCAATCGTCCTGCACACAGGCAACGCGCTGCGCGTGGCGTTCATCTCGTACTACAAGGGCGAGAACCAAATCAACGCGATCACCGGCGACAAGCCGCTCGCCACCGTCGCGAGCGACGATTTCGGCACGGCGACACCCCCCATCGACTTCAACCCGCCGATGAGCCATACGCTCGTCCGCGACAATATCCACAAGAAGGGGCGGTTCGAGAAGATGACGCTCGCTGGCCGGCCGCCGGTGAGTCTCGGCGTCACGAGCGGCGGCAACTTCTACGGCAACACCCAGATCACGTTCACCGACGTCCTGGGCGACAAGCAGTTCAGCTTCTTCGCGCAATCGGTGTCGCAGTACCGCACGACGGTGTTCTCGTACACGAACATCGAGCGCCGGCTGCAGTACTCGCTGCAGGGCTTCTCGCAGGATCAGTTCTTCTACGGACAGTACACGGCGGCGCTCTATGACGAGGTCCTCGCGCCGTACGTCGATCGCGATCTGGCCGAAGCGGTGCAGAGCCAGTGGGGCGGCACCGCGTTCGTCATCTACCCGTTCAACCGCTACACCCGGGCGGAGTTGTTTGGCGGCTACGTCCACATGTCCGAGCACTACACCAACCCGGACCTCAATTTCCTCGCGCTGCAGTACCAGGTCGACCAGTACGGCCGCCCGATTTTCCGCAACGGCCACATGATGCCGCTCGGCATCTCGCTGGTACAGGAAACGACCGTGTTCCGCGAATACGGCCCGGTCGCGGGTAACACGTTCAAGGTCTCGTTCGACGCGTCGCCGGCGTTCAGCGGCAACTGGCTCTCGCGGCGGACGCTCGACGTCGACGCCCGGCACTACCAGCGGCTCGCCTCGAACGGCGTGTTCGCCGTCCGGTTCAAGGGCTTCAAGAGCTGGGGCCGGAACCCGGACTTCAACTACTTCGGCGGCAACTCCGAACTGCGCGGGTACGAGTACCTGCAGTTCATCGGTCAGACCGGGTTCTTCGCCAACGCCGAGCTCCGATTCCCGCTCATCGAAGCCATGCTCACGCCGCTCGGCGTGCTGGGCGGGCTGCGCGGCGTGCTCTTCGCCAACATCGGCGGCGCGTCGTTCCAGGGGCAGCCCTACACGTTCATGACCAATAACAGCGAGCTCTACACGCCGCTGCTCGGCTATCAGATCATCGACATCTTCGGGAACGTGGCGCCCGTCTACGGGCCGCCGGTCGTGGTCGACGGCTTGCGATTGGTCGACGGCCGGGCCTCGTACGGAATCGGACTCGAAAGCTTCATCCTCGGGTTCCCGATGCACTTCGACTGGTCGTGGAAGACGCTCATGAACCGCGATTGGGAAGACGCGCTGTTCGCGTCGGTCGGCGGCAGCAACACCTTCCGGAAGGTCAAGTTCTCGTTCTGGATCGGATACGACTTCTAGCGATTGTTCAGTAAGAAGTTTGAAGCCAGAAGTTGGAGTTACCGGGCGCTGGTCCTGCTTGCCACGAACGGGCACGCGGGGCTCGCGTACAATAACTTCTAACTTCTGGCTTCTCACTTCTAACTTAACCGGTGTCTTTGCCCCCCAAGCGTTCCGCCGATTCCTTCACCGAAATGGTGCAGGTCGTGCTGCCGAACGACGCGAACCCGCTCGGGTTCATCCTCGGCGGCACGGTGATGCACCTCATCGACATCGCCGGGGCGATCGCCTGTCACCGCCACACGCGCAGCCTGCTGGTCACCGCCGCCGTCGATGGCCTGCAGTTTCTCCACTCGATCAAGGTCGGTGATCTCATCATTCTCCGGGCGCGGGTGACGGCGGTCTTCACGACGTCGCTCGAGGTGGAGGTGGAGGTCCTGTCGGAGGGCACGCTCACCGGGGAACGCCGGCTGACGACGTTCGCGTACCTCACGTTCGTCGCGATCGATCAGGGCGGCGGCCGGGTCGAGGTGCCGCCGCTCCTGCTCGAGACCGACGAAGAGAAGCGCAAGGCGGCCGAGGCGGAACAGCGGCGCGCCGCCCGGCTCGAAGCGCGCAAAAAGCTCCTGACGGGAACTCACTAGGACAAGGGCCGTGGCCCTGAGCCCAGGGCTGTCCTAGACTCGCCGCAACCGGACGCGCTTGACGGCGTGGTCGGCGCCCTTTTCGAGAATCAGCCGGGCCCGCGCCCGGGTCGGCGCGATGTTCTCGCGCAGGTTGACGCCGTTGATCGTGCGCCAGATCTCCCGCGCGGTCGAGACGGCATCGTCGTCCGAGAGCCCGGCGTAGCGGTGGAAGTACGAGGCCGGGTCGCGGAAGATCGTCTCGCGCAGCTTGAGGAAGCGCGCGATGTACCACGCTTCGACATCCGCCTCGTCGGCGTCGATGTAGATGGAGAAGTCGAAGAAATCAGAGACGAAGACGCGTGCCGGACGGCCGGTGTGCCCGTCGCCGGTCTGCAGCACGTTCAACCCTTCGACGATGACGATGTCCGGCCGATCGACGACCTGGAACTGGTCCGGCACGATGTCGTACGACTGGTGCGAGTACACGGGCGCCCGGACCGGGGCGTCGGCGGACTTGATGTCGTTCATGAACTGAACGAGGCGACGGACGTCGTAGCTCTCCGGAAACCCCTTGCGGTGCAGGAGGCCGCGCTCCTCGAGGACGCGGTTGGGCAGAAGGAATCCGTCGGTCGTGATGAGATCGACGCGAGGATGAGCGGGCCAGCGGGCCAGGAGCGCGCGCAGGACCCGGGCGAACGTGCTCTTCCCCACTGCCACGCTGCCGGCAATGCCGATGACGTAAGGCGTCGCCGCCGGGGACGCCCCGAGGAACGTGTCGCTGGCCTCGTGGAGCGTCTGCGTGGCGGCGACGTGGAGGTTGAGCAGCCGCGATAGCGGCAGGTAGATCGTGCCGACTTCGTCGAGCGAAACCGATTCGTTCAGCCCCTGGAGCTCGATAAGATCGGCGGCGCCGAGAGTGAGGGGAGTCGCGGCACGCAACCGCGACCACGCCGCGCGGTCGAAATCGAGATAGAGCATGACAGGGCAGAGGGCCCTGACAGGTTACTTCTTGTAGAACTCCGTGTTCAGCGTGATGTAGTCCTTCCACTTGTCCGGCACTTCGTCGAGCGCGAAGATGGCCTCGACCGGGCAGGCCGGCACGCAGGCGCCGCAGTCGATGCACTCGTCGGGGTGAATGTTCAGCATCGTGGCAGCTTCGAACCCCGGTTCGTCCTTGCGAGGATGGATGCAATCAACCGGACAGACGTCGACGCAGGCGCTGTCCTTGGTGCCAATGCAGGGTTCGGTAATGACGTAGGCCATTCTCTCCTCACGAAATCGACGGGGCAGTCGCGGCGCCGGCCGCAGCGGCGTGCGCCTTTCGCGCACGCCTCGATCGGCATTGTACATGCCTTCGCCGGGGGTTCAACAGCCCCGGCGGACGGAGGAGGTAAGATGCGAGGGACATGTCTGGGCGGGTCCCGATGACGCGCCTCGCCGGACTGGCGCTGGCCGTGCTCGCGCCGGCCGCCGTGGCGGCACAGACGCGCGACCAGCCGTATCCGGCCAGTCCGCGCGCGATCAGCGTCGGCGGCGAACTGGCCGCCACCATCGGCCCGCACGACGCCGACGCCTTCTTCAACTACACCGACTACGAGCGCAATACGCTGCGTCTCGTGCGCGGCCGGCTGTTCGGCGAGTGGCGCGTGGCCACGCCGCTGTCGCTCATCGGCGAGCTGCGCACCGAGGACGCCAGCCGCATCGAGGCCTCGGCGCTCTACGTCCGCTGGCGGCCCTGGCAGGAGCACGACTTCGTGGTCCAGGCCGGGCGGATCCCGCCGGTGGTCGGGGCGTTCGCGCGCCGCGCCTACGGGCGCGACAACCTCGTGATGGGCCTGCCCCTCGCCTATCAGTACCTGACGTCACTGCGGCCCGACGCCCTGCCTGCGGCGATGAGCGATGTGCTGCGCATGCGCGGGCGCGGCTGGCAGCCGTCCTTTCCCATCGGCGCGGTCGAGCCGGCGCCCGGCATTCCGTTGATTTCGAGCACCCGCTGGGACACGGGCGTCGAGGCGTTCTGGCGCGTGCACTGGCTCGAGACGTCGGGGGCCGTGACGTTCGGCTCGCCCGCCGTCCCGGAGGTGCGCGATCGCACTGACGGACAGCAGTGGTCAGGGCGGGTCGCGCTGCACTTCCCGGACGGGCTCACGGTCGGCGCCTCGGCCGCCCGCGGGGCCTGGATTCAGCGCGGCGTGCTCGCCCGGCTGCCGGCAGCGATCGAACACGACTGGGTGCAGACGGTGACGGGCGCCGACGTCGAGTTCGGGCGTCAGCGGCTGCTCCTCCGCGGCGAATGGCTGCGGTCCGTGTTCCACCTGCCGCTCGTCGCCGAGCGTTCGCCGGCCACGGCGCTCGCGGCCTGGTCCGGCTTCATCGAAGGGCGCTATCGTCTGCACCCGCGCTGGCAGGTCGCCGCCCGCGTCGAGCGGCTGACATTCAGCCGCGTCATCAGCGCCGCTTCGCTCACGCCGATTCCGTGGGACGCGCCGGTCGATCGCGTCGAAGGCGTCATCGGATTTCGTGCCACCCGGCGCCTCGAGCTGCGCGCGGGCTGGCAACACAACTGGCGCTCGGCCGGCCGCGTCCACGAGCGCGGCTATCCGGCCGGGCAGATTCTCTACTGGTTCTGATCGAGCATGCCCGTCCGCCTGTTGCTCGCCGCGCTCCTGGCCCTCGGCCTCAGCCTCAACGGCGGCGTTGACACCGGCCGGGCGGCGACCGGAACAATCCGCGGCCGGCTGACGATTGGCGTGACGCCACGTCCGATGGACCGCCCCTCGGTCACCGACCCGACCACGCGGCGCCCCGAGACCGTCGACCGCCGGCGGTCGGTGGTGTATCTGAAGTCGGGGCCGCTGGAGGCCTTCTACCAGCTGCGCGCCGGCCGGGCGCGGATGGACCAGCGGGGCGAACAGTTCTCCCCGCGCGTGCTCGCGATCACCGTCGGCACGACGGTCGATTTCCCCAACAACGACATCACGTTCCACAACGTGTTCTCGCTCTCGCGCGTCAAGCACTTCGATCTCGGCCGCTACAAACCGGGCAAGACCGGGGCCGTAGTTTTCGACCAGCCCGGCATCGTGCCGGTGTTCTGCGATATCCACTCGCACATGAGCGCGTACATCCTCGTGTTCAGTCATCCGTTCTTTTCGCTCACGGACGACAACGGCGACTACGCGATTTCCGGCATCCCGCCTGGCACCTACACCGTGCTGGTCTGGAGCGAGCTCGGCCGCGCGCAGCCGCGGCAGGTGACGCTCTCCGGTTCCGAGACGGTCGAGGCGGATTTCCGCGTCGGCCGCGACGGCTCATGAGCCTGTTCTCGTCGCTGACCAACCGCATCTTCCTCGGCACGGCGCTGCTCGTGCTCGCCGCGACCGGCGTCGCGATCTATCGCGTGAACCTGTCAGTCGGCGCGCAGGCGGAAACCGACCTCCGGACGGGGCTCAACGAAGCCGCGGCGCTCGTCGACGAGCTGTCGCGATCGCAGTTTCGGGATTTCGTCGTCAAGGGCAAGCTCATCGCGGACCTGCCGAAGCTGAAAGCCGCGACGGCGATCGAGCCACCGGACCCGCCCACCGTCGAGCCGCTCGCTCAGGATTACCAGATCACGATCGGCGCCGACTTGTTTGTCGTTCTCGGCCGAGGCGATATCCTCCTTGCTCGCGTCGGCCGAGTCGTACCTGAGCCGGCCGCGATCACTCTCATCCTCGCGAGTTGCCGGACCAGCCAGGACGGCACGACGTTCTGGCCGTACGGCGGCGGTGTCCTGCACGCTGTGGCCATTCCGCTCGAGCCCGGACCGACGCCGCTCGGCACGCTGCTCGTCGGCTTCAGTCTCGATCAGAGCGTGGCGGAGCGCTTCAAAGCGGCGACCGACAGCGACATCACGTTCGCGCTGGGGTCGCGCGTCGTCGCCACGACGCTGGCGGCCGAGCGAGCGGCCGGGCTGGCCGACGTTGTGAACCAGCCGGGCATTTTCGAGCGCTGGCTCGGCGACGAGGAGTACATCGGCCGCGTCCAGCCGCTTGGGGTCACCGGCGAGGTGGACGAGCCGGTGGCGCTCGTCCTTCGGTCCCGGACCGAGCACCTGAGCTTCCTGCCGCCGCTACGCTGGCAGATCGCGATCACCGGGCTTGGCGCCGTGCTCGTCGCGACCGTGCTGGGCTACGGCATCGCCCGTACCGTCACGCGGCCGCTCCGCGCCATCACCGCGACGATGCGCGAGATGGCGGCGACGGGCGACCTCGGCCGCAGAGCGCCGGCGAGCGGGCCCTGGGACGACGAGGACGCGCGGCTGCTCGGCACGACGTTCGGGCAGTTGACCGGCGCCCTCGACCGCTTCCGGCGCGAGGCCGCGCAGCGCGAGCGCCTGTCGTCGCTCGGCCGGCTCTCGACCGTCATCGCCCACGAGATTCGCAACCCGCTGATGATCATCAAGTCCGCGGTGCGCGAGCTGCGCCGCCATCCGTCGCCCGACGTGTCGGCGGTCGCGCTCAGCATCGACGAGGAAGTCGCGCGGCTCAACAGCGTGATCACCGACGTCCTCGATTTTGCCAAGCCGATCCGGTTCGATCGGGCGCCGGCCGATCTGGTGGACATCTGCCGCGCGGCCGCACAGGCCGCATCCGGCAGCGCCGACGACGTGCCGATCCAGATCACCGCGAGCCCGGATCGCGCGCCGCTCGTCACCGACGCCGAGCGGCTCCGCGCGGTCCTCGTCAACGTGCTCGGCAATGCCCAAGAGGCGGTGCGCGCCCGACCGGACGGCGCACGGTCCCCCATCGGGTTGCACATCACCCAGCCGGCGCCCGACCGGTGGCGTGTTCGCGTCACCGATCGCGGTGCCGGGATTACCGCTGACGATCTCGGGCGGGTGTTCGAACCGTTTTTCACGACGCGGCGGACCGGCTCGGGGCTGGGCCTGGCGATCGCGCGCAACATCGTCGAAGGGCTGGGCGGGTCGATCAGCATCGACAGCCGTCAGCACGTCGGGACGACCGTGCAGATCGAAATGAACACGACGTGAGATAAGGTTACCGAGCGTGCCGTCCATTCTCCTCGTCGATGACGAGCCGAAAATCCGCCAGGCGCTGAAACAGGCGCTGCACCATGAGGGCCACGAAGTCACGGCGACGGGCAGTCCGCGCGAAGCGATCAAGCTCATCGGTGAACGGCCGTTCGATCTGCTCGTCGTCGACAACCTGATGCCGGAACTGAGCGGCCTCGATCTGATTCGCGAGGTCACGGGCGGGTCGGGCGGCGGCGAGCGGCCGCAGATCCTCATGATGACCGCGCACGCGACCGTCGAGAGCGCGATCGAGGCGATGAAGCTCGGCGCCCTCGACTACCTGCAGAAGCCGTTCGAAATCGACGAGTTCCTGATGGTGGTCGGGCGCGCAATCGAGCACGGCCGGCTGCGCACCCATCACGACTACCTCATCACCGAGCGCGACGAACAGTATGACCACTACGGCATCGTCGGACGCAGCCGCGCGATTCAGGAGGTGGTGCGGACGGCACGGCTGGTCGCGCAGTCGCGCAGCACGGTGCTCATCACCGGCGAGACCGGCACGGGAAAAGAGCTCGTCGCCCGGGCGATTCACGACTGGAGCGCGCAGCGCGAAATGCCGCTCGTTCGCGTGAACTGCGCGGCGCTGCCCGAGACGCTGATCGAGTCGGAGCTCTTCGGCCACGTCCGCGGCGCGTTCACCGGCGCGGTCGCCAACAAGAAGGGGCGCTTCACGCTCGCCGACGGCGGCTCGATCTTCCTCGACGAGATTGGCGCGGTCGCCCCGGCCGTCCAGGCCAAGCTGCTCCGCGTCCTGCAGGAGCGGGAGTTCGAGCCGCTGGGATCCGAGCGCACCCTCGTGGTGGACGTCCGCGTCATCGCGGCGACCAACCGCGACCTCCGCCAGCTCGTGGCCGAGGCCCGGTTCCAGGAGGATCTCTACTACCGGTTGAACGTGATCCCGATCGCCATGCCGTCGCTGGCCAATCGACGCGAGGACATTCCGCTGCTGGTGGAGCATTTCATCCGCCGCCACGCCGGCCGGGCGGGCAAACGGATCGACGGCATCACACCGGAGGCGATGTCGGTGCTCGTGGAGGCCCCGTGGCCAGGCAACGTCCGGGAGCTCGAGAACACGCTCGAGCGGGCCGTCGTCCTTGCCCCGCAGCCGATCCTCCAGGCGCGTGACGTTGTCCTGATGGGCGCCTCCGGCCCGGCGCCGGCCGGCTTGCCGTCGCTCAGCCTCAAACAGAACCTGGAGTGGACCGAGCGCGAGACGGTCCGCCGCGCGCTCGACGCGGCGCGCGGCATCAAGAAAGACGCCGCCGAGACGATGGGCATCAGCCAGCGGGCCCTGAGTTACTACCTCGCCAAGCATCGCCTCGAAGATCCCGGTGACTGAGGCTTACGCACGACGTAAGCGCTTTCGTCCGACGTAAGGCCGCACCGCGCAAAGCGCGCGCAAAACGCCGACAGCTATCTCCGACCGCCCGGCATCGTGTTTGCTCAATGTACGGCCACCGGCCTCGCGTGGTCGTTGCGGGTTCCGGGAGGGAGCAAGGGAGTGCGGTGCTCGCGGTGATTGGGGGACCGACGGTGCCTCAGTATCGGTGCCGTTCTGAGGACGCCGGAACGATCACGAGAGTACAGCCTTCCACGCTCCCTCCGGGATCCTGGCTTGGCCCCGGGGCGGCGTGTCCATTGTTCGTGGGGGAGGACAACCTTTCCGCGTGCCACGCTCAGACACACCGGTGAGGTGAACGGCGGTTCGCGGCACACGACTTGCAGCCTCATCGGCGGTTACGCTCGCGCCTCTGCGAGCTCGATCTGGAGAGTACCTTCCGTGAAGAAACTTCCGTTTTCGTTTCCGATTCTGCCCGTCGTGTGCGTCGTGCTCGTCGTGATCGCTGCCGCTTGCGGCAGCAGCAACAGCCCAAACCCCGGCGCCCCGGACACCGGTGCGCCCGGGCCGATCGGCGCGACGATGACGATCGGCGCCAACGGCGTGCTGTCACCCAAGGACGTGACCATTACGCGTGGTCAGAGCGTGAGCATCGTCAACAACCACAACACCGTGCACGACATGACATCGGATCCGCATCCCAACCACACCGATTGCCCGGCGATCAATGCCGTGGGCATGCTGCAGCCCGGGCAGTCCAAGCTCACCAACGCCCTGTCGACGGCCCGGACGTGCGGTCTTCATGATCACTCGAGGGACACCGACACCAACCTGCAGGGCCGGATCACGATTCAGTGAAGTCGCGCGGCTCGGGCTGTGAGCCGCGAGTGCGTGGGCGACGGACGGCGAAAGCGGCATCGGGGTAAGATCGACGCCGTGCTATCGACTTCCGTTCGCCGCGCAACTCCTGCGGCCGCCGCTGCCCTGGCGCTGGTCCTGGGCGCCTGCGGCAGCAAGCCCGCGACACCGACTGAGCCGTCAGGTCCGCCCGTGCAGACGTCGACCATTACCATCACGGCGTCGGGCGCGAACCCGAGGAACGTGCAGGTCAACGTCGGTGAGCGCGTCCGCTTCATCAACAACGACAACCGCGACCACAACATGACGTCGGATCCGCATCCAGATCACGACAGGTGTCCCGCCCTGAACCAGGTCGGCCTGCTGCGGCCGGGGCAGAGCCGCGAGACGCTGAATCTCTCGCTGCCCGACGTCTGCGGCTTTCACGATCACGACCTGCCGAACGTCGTGAACCTGCAGGGTTCGATCACCATTCGCTGAGCGGAAGGTCGACCACCGCCGGCGCCGGGCGCGCGACGAAGCACGCGCCCTCGCGCAGCGCCGGCCAGGCCGCACGATACCGCGCGCGCCAGCGCTCGACGAACCCGGCGCTGTCGTCCGCGCCGACCAGCGCCCACACGCTCCCACCGAAACCCGCGCCGAAGCTGCTCGCGGCGAACGCACCAGCCTCGCGGGCGGTCGCGGCGAGCGAGCTGGTCTCGGGAATCTGATTGCCGAGCAGCTGCTCCGCGTCGCGTTGTGACGCGGCCGCGAGCTCACCGATCGCGCGCTCGTCGCCCCGTTGAAACGCCTCCACCGCGAACGGCACGCGCGCGTCTTCGCCGAGGAAGTGAGACAGACGGCGCGCGAGCTCGCTGCCGGCAAATGCCGGCGTGTCCTCGCCGGCCGCGTCGGCGGGCGGCGTGAGGCCGCCGTCGTGTTCGAGCTGGCGCAACAGGCGCCCGCTCATGTCAGGGTGTTGCCCGAGCAGGTCGGCGAGCGATCCGGCGCAACGCGCCAGGCCTGCCCGCTCGCAGAACTGGACAAGTGCGCGCGTGGCCAGCGAGGCGCGGTTGTAGCGCGCCCGCGCACTCCCGGCCTTGTCTGCCTCGATGCCGCTGGCCATCACCGCGAACCGCCAGTCGCCGGGAAGCGCGGCATCCGCCACGTGCCGGACCGGCACGTACGCGTAGGCGCTCACGTGCTCGGCCCGGCAGGCGAGGATCGCCGTGTGATCCTCGCTCCCGCCGTGCGTGCCGACGCCGCTCGTGCCCGCCAGCGCGCCGAACGTCAACCCGTTCTCGACGGCGCCGAGGTACCCGGCCAGATCGAGCCGCCCGCTGAGGGCCGACTGCCACTCCGGACGCTGCTCGAGGCCGGCGCGCCGCGCGAGCGCCGACGCCACCGCGACGACGAGCGCCGACGAGCTGCTGAGGCCGGCGGCGCGGGGCAGGTCGCTCGTGAACACGAGATCGGCGCCGAGCTCCGCGCCCGGGAAGTTGCTCGCCAGCCGGCGGGCGACGACCGCAACGTAGTTGGCCCAGCCGGTGAACGACCGCCGCTCGTTGGCCGGGCGCACGTCCATCGCCACCTGCCATCGCGCGTCGACGGCCGAGACGATGCCGTCGGTGCGCGGCCCGGCAACGATCGCGAAGCCGCGCGGCACCGCCGCGACGAGCGACCGCCCGCCGGCGTAGTCCGTGTGTTTGCCGAAGACTTCGATGCGGCCGGGAACGAACCAGGCCCAGCGCGGCGGACGGCCGATGTCGCGCTGGAAGGTACGTGTGGCGTCGTCGATCAGGATCGCGCGCGACTCGGCGTCCGCGCCGGTGAAGCCGGCTGCGGCCAGCCGCTCGGCCAGCTGCGCGCGTGTCGTCATGCTCGGGACCTTACATGTGCACGATCCCGAGCGGCGGCGCCGTGCGCCACCGGCCCCGGGTGAAGTCGGGAATCTCGACCGGCTGACCGTGCCGCGCGACCGATCGGCAGCTGGCGTCGACGATCGCGCTGAGGGCCGCGGCGTCGTAGACGTTCATGTCGGTCGGCGTGCCCTCGCGCAGGCATTTGATCAGACGGTAATCCTCGATGAAATCCATCCCGCCGTGTCCGGCGCCCGCCGCCTGCGCGGCAATCTCCTTCCACAACGGGTGCTCGAACTCGGCGAGGAGCGAGGAGGCCTCGACCCACTGATCCGCGCGGCCGCGTCCCTCGATATACGCGCGGTTCGGGTACCCCTGGAACAGGCCCTTCGTTCCCTGTACGACGTGGATACGGCTGTACGGCCGCGGCAGGTTCGTGCAGTGCTGGACCATGATCGTCCGGCCGCGGGTGGTCTTGATCAGGCTGGTGTTGACGTCGCCGAGCGTGAACTTCTCGCGCCGCTCGGGCGCATCGGCCGGAAAATGCTCGGCCGCCCAGTCCTGCAGACCGCGCGACGGACCGCTCATCGACACCAGGTACTCGAACTTGTCGCCGCGGTTGACGTCGAGGCAGTTGGCGATCGGCCCCAGGCCGTGCGTCGGGTACGGATTGCCGTCGAGCTTCATCGACCACGCGCGCCGCCACAGCCCTTCGTTCCGGTTCTCGAACTTGATGCCCCGCAGATCGTGCAGGTACCCGCCCTCGGCGTGCAGCAGCTCGCCGAACAGGCCCTGCCTGGTCATGTTGAAGACCATCATTTCCATGCGGTCGTAATTGCAGTTCTCCATCAGCAGGCAGTGCCGCCGCGTCTTTTCGGCGGCCTCGACGATGGCCCAGCAGTCGTCGAGCGTCATCGCCGCCGGCACTTCGGTCGCCGCATGCTTGCCGTTCTTCATCGCGGCCAGCATCACCGGCACGTGCCATTCCCAGGGCGTCGCGGTGTAGACGAGCTCCACCTCGGCGGTCTCGCACAGCCGCTCGAAATCGCGGGGACCGCGATTGAACACGGCCGGGGCCGGCTGACCGGCGTCCATGATCGCCTTGGTCGCCCAGTCGGTCCGTTCGGATCGGATGTCGCAGACCGCGGTCACCTGGCAGCCGGGAATCCGCAGCAGATTGCGCACGTGCGAGGAGCCCTGGAGGCCGACGCCGACGTACCCGACCCGGACGGTCGGAATCGGCGGAACGGCAAACGTGGCGCCGTACGCCGTCTGCGCGGCGGGTGTGGCCTCGAGCGTCACGGCCGCCGCGGCGCCGGCGACGGCCGCGGCGCCGGTCTTGAGAAAGTCGCGCCGGTTCGGATCCTGCGGGTGATCGGACTTCATGGTTGTGCTCCGTGACTCAATATTCGTAGACGCCCTTGCCAGCTTTGCGCCCGAGCCGCCCGGCTTTCACGTACTGCGCGAGCAGCGGGCACGGCCGGTATTTCTCGCCGAGGCTCCTGTGCAGATATTCCAGGATACTCAACCGCGTGTCGAGCCCGACGAGGTCGACGAGCTCGAAGGGGCCCATCGGGTGATTGAGCCCCAACTTGAGCGCCTTGTCGATGTCTCGCGCGGACGCGACCCCCTCCATCAGCATGTAGAAGGCTTCGTTCCCGATCGACGCGTTCACACGGGTCGTGATGAAGCCCGGCGATTCGCGCACCACGACCGTCTCCTTGCCCATGCGCTGCGAAACCATCTCGACCGCATCGAGCGTGTCCGGGCTCGACTCGAGCGCGCGGATGATCTCGATGAGCTTCATCTTGTGGACTGGGTTGAAGAAATGCATCCCCGCGACCCGCGAGGGAGTGGCGAGCGACCCGGCCAGCTCGGTGACGCTCAACGCGGACGTATTCGTGGTGACGACCGCGCGGGCCGGGGCGTGCCGTTCGATGTCGGCAAAGAGGGCGAGCTTCAGGTCCATCCGCTCGGGCGCCGCTTCGATCACGAAGTCGGTCCCGTCGAGCGCGCCGGCGATGTCGCTGGTTGTCGTCAGCCGGCCGAGCGTCGCGTCCACCTCCGCCGGAACGGCTTTGCCGAGCTCGACCGACTTCTCCAGCACGCGCGAAATCTGTGTACGGGCCGCCGCCAGCGCATCGTCGGCGACGTCGTACAGCCGCGTCTCGAAGCCCGCCGCCGCCGCCGCGTGCGCGATGCCATGCCCCATCGTGCCGGCACCCAGTATGGTCACTGTTCGTACATTCATTGCTATCGTCATTGTTAAGTGAGAAGTGAGAAGCCAGGAGTTAGAAGTGACCGTACGCTCGGCCCGGTGCGGCGAGCGCATCAAACACCCAGTACTTCTAACTTCTGGCTTCTAACTTCTGACTTGTCACTATCTCCGCCATCGCGTCGATCGCGCGATCGATCTCCTGCTCCGTGTTGTAGAAATGCGGCGCGACGCGGATGCCGGCATTCGGCCGATAATCGACGATCACCTGACGCCGCAGGAGCTCCTCGGTGACGCGGGCGCCGTCGGGAACGTCGATGACGACCGAGCCGCCGCGCTCGTGGTCGCCCGGCGGCGTGTTCAGCCGCCACCCGTGCGCCTCGGCCGCCGACATCAACCGCCGCGTCAGCGCGAGCGAGCGTGCACGGATGTCGCCGACGCCGATCGCGGCCACGATCTCGTAGCCGGCCCGCGCCGAATACAACGCCGGCACGTTCGGCGTCCCGCTCTGGAACCGTTCGACGCCGCCGGCGTAGCGGATCGCGCCGGTCTCGAACCCGAACGGCGCCTCGTGGCCCGCCCAGCCGACAATCGACGGACGCAGCGTGTCGATCAAGTCGGGCCGAACGTAGAGGTACCCCGCCCCCGGTCCGCCGCACAGCCACTTCACCGATCCGCCGACGGCGAAGTCGACGCCGAGTCCGTCGAGGTCGATCGGCACGGCGCCGGCGCCCTGGTAGATGTCGAGGATGACCCGCGCGCCGACCCGATGCGCGCGTTCGACGACGGGTCGGACATTCTGCAGACATGCGCTCCGGAAGAGGACGAGCGACAACGGCACGAGCGCCGTGCGCTCGTCGATGGCGTCCACGAGCCGATCGATGGGCGCGCGAATCGCGTCATCCGATCGGACATAGACGATGTCGGCGCCGTACCGCCGGAACCCCTCGAACAGATAGTGATTCGTCGGGAAGTCGAGATCCTGCAGGACGATCTTCCGCCGCGCGCCCTCGAACGAAATGCAGGACGCGGCGATCGACTGCGCGACCGTCGCATTCTGGTGCATGGTGATCGTGCCGGCGCGAGCGCCGAGGATCGGCGCGAGCAAATCCCCGGTTTCGCGCCCAATCTCCCACCAGCCCTCGTGCCACGCGCGCACGCCGCGGCGGTCCCACTCGTCGGCGAACTGCTGCAGGTGGTCGCGCGTGCGCCGCGGCATCGCGCCGAGCGAGTGGCTGACGAGATACGTGCACGTCTCGAGGATCGGAAACTCGGCGCGCCAGGCGAGCAGCGGGTCCATCTTGGCGAGAGTCTATCGCGTGCCTTGCTAAGTTAGAAGTTGGAAGCCAGAAGTTCGAAGTCACTGGGCGCGGGTCACACCCGACATGCGCCTAAAACTTCTAACTCCTGGCTTCTAACTTCTAACTTCACGAGCGTCAGCTGCCCAAGTCCACCCACACCGTCTTCGTCTGCGTGTAGTAGTCGAGCGCGTGGGCGCCCATCTCGCGCCCGAAGCCGCTCTGCTTGTAGCCGCCGAACGGCGCCGCGGTGTCGTAGACGTTGTAGGTGTTCACCCAGACCGTCCCGGCTTTGAGCTTCGACGCGACGTAGTGTGCCTTCTTGACGTCGCGCGTCCAGACACCGGCGGCCAGGCCGTACATCGAGTCGTTCGCCCGCGCGATCGCGTCGTCCACGTCGGCGAACTCGATGGCCGCGAGCACGGGACCGAAGATTTCCTCGCGCGCGATCGTCATCTCCGGGGTGACGTCCGCGAAGACGGTCGGCTGCAGGAAGTAGCCCTTGCCCGTCCCGATGTCGGCCCGCGCCCCGCCGGCGATGAGCGCCGCGCCCTCGCGCCTGGCGATGTCGATGTAGTTCAGCACTCGTTCGAGCTGCGCCTTCGATGCGATCGCGCCCAGACGGGTCTTCGGATCGAGCGGATCACCCGGCACCATTTTTTTCGTGCGCTCGGCGACCTTGCTCAAGAACTGATCCTTGATGGCGCGATCGACGAGCAGGCGTGATCCCGCGGCACAGACCTCACCCTTGCCGTAGAAGATGCCGACGGTCGCCCCTCGGACCGCGGCGTCGAGATCGGCGTCGGGAAAGACGATGTTCGGAGATTTGCCGCCGAGCTCGAGCGTCAGATGCTTCAACGTCGCGGCGGCGCTGCGCATGATCCCCTTGCCCGTCGTGGTGTCTCCGGTGAACGCGATCTTGTCGATGCCCGGATGCTCGACCAGCGCCTGACCGACGACCGCGCCGGCGCCGGTGATGATGTTGAGGACGCCAGGCGGAAAGCCAACCTCGCGCGCGAGCTCGCCGAGCGCCAGCGCGGTGAGCGGCGTCTGGCTCGCCGGTTTCAGAATCACGGTGTTGCCGGCCGCGAGCGCGGGCGCCACTTTCCACGCGGCCAGCAGCAGCGGAAAATTCCACGGGACGATCGCCGCGACGACCCCGAGCGGCTCGCGTTGCGTGTAGACGAACGCGTGCCCCTTCACCGGGACGGTCTCGCCTTGAATCTTGTCCGCCCATCCGCCGAAGTACTCGAAGCACTCGGCCGCCATAGGAATTTCGATGTGCCGCGACTCGGTAATCGGCTTGCCGTTGTGCAGCGTCTCGAGGCGCGCGACCTCGTCTACCTTCTCCATCAGCCGTTGACCGAGCTTCGAGACGAGCCGGCCACGTTCGCGCGCGGACAACCGGGCCCAGGGCCCGATGAACGCCGCCCGCGCCGCCGCGACGACGGCGTCGACATCGGCGGGACCCGCCGACGCGACCTCGGCGATGACCTCTTCGGTCGCCGGGTTCACGACCGGCATCGTCGCGCCGCCGGCCGCGTCCGTCCAGTCACCGTTGATGAGAAGTTGCTTGCGGCCGAGTTGGGTCACGATTGGAGCCTCACGGCGTTTTTGATCTTACGTCCCCGAAAACCGCGGCGGTCGTTTTTCCAGACTCGCGGCAATGCCCTCTTTCGCATCGCGGCTCTCGAAGAGCAGCTGCTGCAGCTCGCGCTCGAGCGCCAGCCCTTCGCCGAAGCCGGCCTCGGCGCCCGATTGCACCGCGCGCTTGATCCGGCCGACGGCGCGGCTGGCCTTGTGCGGCGGGGCAAACGTCGTCGCATACTCGATGACCGCCTCGAGAAACGGCTTCCCTGCCACTCGATCGGCGCCCCACACTTCGGTGACGAGGCCGAGCGTCGCGGCTTCGTCCATCGTGAGCAGGCGTCCGCTCAGCATGAGCTCCATCGCCCGCGCCTTGCCGACGAGCCTCGCCAGCCGCTGAGTCCCTCCGGTACCGGGCAGCACGCCCAGCGCGACCTCGGGCAGGCCGATCTTCCCCGCGTCCTTGCGCGCAATGCGCAGGTCGGCGGCCATGGCGATCTCGAATCCGCCGCCCACCGTGTGCCCGTTGAGCGCGGCCATCACCAGCTTCGGCGTCTGCTCGAGCCGGTTCAGCGTCTCGTTGGCGTGAAGGCAGAAGTAGTACTTGAACTCGGGACTCGCGTCTTTCAGCATCCCGATCGTCGCACCGGCGCAGAAAAACTTCTCGCCGGCGCCGGTGAGGACGATGACGTGCACGGCCTCGTCCATGCGGGCCGCGAGAATCGCCGCGTCGAGCTCGCGCATGAGGTCGTAGCTGTACGTGTTGGCCGGCGGCTCGTCGAGCGTGAGCACCGCCACACCGCGGGTGACGTCATAGCGGACCTTCGGCATGGTCACTCGTCTCCGCGGCTCACCGCCCGAGCCGCGCTACGCACCCAGCACCATGCACCGCGCACGTCGGCACCCAGCACCGGGCACGGCGGCACCGAGCACCCGCACGGTGCACTGTGCACAGTGCACTGTGCACCGGCGTTCACGCCTCGGTCCTGACGTACTCGAAGTTCACCGGCTTCCCTTTGATCCCCCGCGCCGGCGGCGCGATGTAGTTGGCGAATCGGCCGGCCTCGTAGATCGGTGCGTTCATGATCGACAGGAGGAATGCCTTGTCGGCCGGGACCGGCAGCCACTCGTGGCGGCGGCGCGTCCACTCGTCTTTGGTCAGGGCCCGGCCCGATGGATCGAAGTGGTGGCCGGCGAACTGGCCGATGCCGCGGTTGAACTTGCGATCGGGCAGCCGCAGGCGATCGGACAGGCCGTGCCGCTCGAAGATCCGGTTCCAGCGATCGACGCCGGCCTGGCAGTCGCCGACGTACCAGTCCCGGAGCACCTCGTTCATCGCATTACGCATCGGGATCTCGAGGGCGACGGTCTCGCCGTCACGAACGGTCTGGAGCGTATAGATCGCCTCGGTGACGCGGTGGTCCTCCCACTTCACTTCTTCGGCGCGGCCCTTGAGGCCGTTGGCGAAGTAGGCCGCCGCGTTGGTCGAGATCTCGTTGCCGTGCAGGTCGAGGCTCAGCGAGAACCAGAGGTTGATGTGCTTCTGGATCGTCGGCAGGTCGATGCCGCCGAGCGCGCGCACGTCCTCCGAAAACCCAGCGTCCTTCATCAGCTCGCACGTCCGTTCGATGATCCGGGCGATGCCCGTTTCGCCCACGAACATGTGGTGCGCTTCTTCGGTCAGCATGAACCGCGTGGTGCGCGACAGCGGGTCGAGCGAGCTTTCGGACAGCGACAGCAACTGCGATTTGCCGTCGCGGTCGGTGAACATCGTGAACATGAAGAAGTCGAGCCACGTGTCGATCGGCTCGTTGAAGGCATCGAGAATGCGGGGCTTGTCGCGGTTTCCGCTCTGTCGCGACAGCAGCTCCTCCGCCTCATCGCGGCCGTCGCGGCCAAAGTAGGAGTGCAGCAGGTAGACCATCGCCCACAGGTGACGGCCCTCCTCCACGTTGACCTGGAACAGGTTGCGCAAATCGTAGATGCTCGGGCAGCGATGGCCGAGCCAGCGCTGCTGCTCGACGCTGGCCGGCTCCGTATCGCCCTGCGTCACGATGAGGCGCCGGAGCGGGTTGCGAAACTCGCCGGGCACTTCCTGCCAGACCGGCTGGCCGAAGAAATCGCCGAAGCCGATGGTCCGGTTGACGACCGGATCGGCGAGAAAAATGCCCCAGCGGTACTCCGGCAGCCGGACGTACTCGAAGTGCGCCCAGCCCGCCGGATCGACGCTCACCGCGGTCCGCACGTAGACCTGGTGATATTCCTGGAAGCCCTGCGGGCCCATGTCGCGCCACCACTGGATGTACTGCGGCTGCCAGTGCTCGAGCGCCCGCTGCAGGCGCTTGTTCATGTGGAGATCGACGTTGTTGGGAATCTTGTCGGCTGAGATCATTTACGTGCGTCCGAAGTCGAATTCCGCGCGCTCCGATGAGCCATACGCCGTCAGCGCGCCTTTCGGGCCGACGGCGTTCGGGCGCTGGAAGATCCAGTTCTGCCACGCGGACAGGCGTCCGAAGATCTTGGTTTCGAGCGTCTCCGGGCCGACGAAGCGGAGGTTCGCTTCCATCCCGGTGAGCGCGTCGGGTGAGAGGGCCGCGCGCCCCTCGATCGCCATCCGGACTTCGTCGTCCCAGTCGAGCTCGTCGGGCGCGAACGTCACGAGGCCGGCTTCGAGCGCCTCGGCGGCGCTGACCGGCTTCTCCACGCCGAGCGCCTTGGCCACGCTCTGCGCGTCGCCGTAGAACCGCGTCTCGAGCCGGGTGAGCCCGTTGCTCATCGCGTACGGCCCGGCGTTCATGCCGGAGAGCTGAATCGTACTCGGGCGCTCGGGATCGTCCAGCATGTACGAGCGGTCGGCGGCGAGCGCCAGCTCGAACAGCGTGCCGGCGAACGCGTTGCCCGGCTCGATGAGCGCGAAGAAGCTGCGCGCCGACAGGTCGAGCCGCTTCAGCGTGCGCTTGATGAAGTGAATCACCTCACGGACGAACCAGTTGGACTGCTCCTCGAAGAGGACCGCGTCCGCCTGCATGACGCACCGGGGATCGCCTTCGGCTTTGAGGACCACCGTGCCGATCTCGGGCTCGTTGTGGCGCAACCGCAGCAGCGCATCGTCGAGCTCGCGGAAGACGCGCAGCGGCCAGAACTGATCGCCCGCGGCCAGGATCGCCGGCGCGTCCGATTCGACCGCGCCTTCGGGGCCGCGCACGATGAGGGTCGCGACGCGGCGCGGCCGGTCGAGATCGAGCCTCACCGACGAGTAGCGGACGGCATCGGCCTCCACCTGCGGGTTGAGCCGGTTCAGCGTCACGCCGGGCCCCTCCGCCGGCCGGTCTGATTTCGCCGCCAGCGCCGTGGCGCGCTTGGCGATCTCTTCCTTGAATCGGCTCGTGGGCACCACGGCGTCCACCAGCTTCCAGTCCACGGCGCGTTTGCCCTTGACGCCTTCAGCGACGGTCCCGAAGACGTCGGCCAGGTCGCGGCGGACGCGCCGTTTGTCCACGACGCGCGTCAGACCGCCCGTCCCGGGCAGCACGCCGAGCAGCGGCGTCTCGGGCAGGCTCACCGCCGAATTCGCATCGTCCACGAGGACGATCTCGTCGCACGCCAGCGCGAGCTCATAGCCGCCGCCCGCGCAGATGCCGTTCACCGCGGCGAGGAACTTGATCCCGGAATGCGCGCTCGCGTCTTCCATCGCCAGGCGCGTCTCGTTCGTGAACTTGCAGAAGTTGACCTTCCACGCGTGGCTCGACCCGCGCAGCATGAAGATGTTGGCCCCGGCGCAGAAGATCCGGTCCTTCAGGCTCGTGATGACGACCGCGTGCACTTCGGGATGTTCGAAGCGAATCCGCTGAAGCGCGTCGGCCAGCTCGATGTCCACGCCCAGATCGTACGAGTTCAACTTCAGCTTGTAGTCGGAGGAGAGCCCCGCGTCCTCCTGGACGTCCATCGAGAGGGTGGCGATCGGACCGTCGAACGCCAGCTGCCAGTG
>Ga0111539_10000146_pt1 | contig 81417 bp, 68 predicted proteins | sample RhiMethybrSRZTD1_FD_79667 | JGI IMG/M metagenome (GOLD analysis project Ga0111539, IMG submission 79667) | Populus rhizosphere microbial communities from Tennessee, USA - Rhizosphere MetaG P. TD hybrid SRZTD1 (version 2) (version 2) | ecosystem: Host-associated > Plants > Roots > Rhizosphere >...
CCGCAAGGGCGAATGTGTTCGACTCAATGCTTCCACTAGAGGGGCGAGCCGGGGAGGAATTACCTGCAGCGGGCTGGATGACCGCCTGGTAATCGGGCCGGCTCCAAGAAAAGAGGCCCGCGAGATTCCAGTGCTCATTGAAATTGTAGCCAATTTGAAGGCTGAACCCGAAAGTATCGTTAATCTTCATAGTAGTCCCGCCATCAAATCCAAGATTTTTTGCCAAAGTGTATTGGGGTCCAAGCAGCAGTTCCCAGCGTCCCTTCCGGTATGAGGGATCTTGCCCGAATTCGTCCGCCCAAACGGGAAGCATCGTGAAACCCAGGTTCAAGCAGACCGCGGTCGCTATTGCGATTATCCCGACAATTCTTTTCATGGACATCCTCCTTTCGCCTGCTCTCAGCTCCCTACGATTAGCATAGAGACAAGTCGGCGACATACGTAACGAGCACGCCATAGTGATCGGACCCAGGCTGAGCTTGAACAGCACTGGGCTCTCCAAATAACTCCTGTCGCAAGCAGCCTTTTGGATCATCCGACGGTTTCATCATGAGAAACACAAAATCAATTCGTCGGGGCTGGCTGAGGCCCTTCCGATATCCCTCAAAAATCTGTTGCTGCTGACTCTCCGGAAGATGTTTTACTGCCTGACGAAGCGAGGAAGGCACCTCAGGTTCTCCCTGGCCGGCAAGCGCGTTTCGCTGAGGGTCATAGCTATGGACATTACTGCTGTGACTGGCGATTGTGTAGGTATCTCTATAGCCTGCTTGTTCGAGCTCATGGTATTCCGGAGAGTCGGGTTCGAAATTCAAGTCGCCTCCGATGATGGCTCCTAGGTATGTTCCCTCGGCCTGAAGATTTATAAGTTTGTGGACAAGCACGCGAACCTCATTGATCCGTCTCTCTTGGCCCTCTTGCAAGACCGAAACAAGGTCTTCGACGTCCTCCTGTCGTACCTTTCCTTGTTCCTGGGCCTCAGCGATTTTCTGGATAAAAAAGGCGTCCCGCTCGATACCGGAATGCAAATGCAGACTAACCGCTAGTACTTTCCGTCCAGTATTGGGGTTCTCGACCTCTGCGATCAGTGCATATCGAAGCTCGCCTGTCTGCAAACCAATGAAGTCCTCGCAGCGTCCAAAGCCTCCACTCAGTTTAAGTCCGGTTATTTTGCGCAACCGCAGCGGCGCTTTGACAAGAACGGCAAGGCCGTTATTTAGGTGAGGAACAATTGCAACGCCCGGCGCGACACGAACGCCGCAGGCATCCACCTGGTGGACTTCGCTGTAGTGCAACCCGAGGGTTTCGAGCGCGGCGATATACCGCTCCGCCATGGCGGGCAGAGGATTGACCTCTTGAAGCAAGATCAGATCCGGTTGGACCAGAGACAGTTGCTCAAACTGCAGATCGAGGCGCGCTTCATGGACCTCCTTTGATTCGCCGGGCTTCACGGTCCAACCACTAGTCTCTAGTCCGTGCAGCGTGTTGTACGTCAAGACTGTAATTCGCTGCATCGGTTCACCGCTTGGCGTGGTTGTGTGAGGGACGGAATCGGCGCAGCCGGTTATGTAGAAAAACATTGGCAGAACTATAATCCCGAGGCAGTAGCGCAGGCCGGTGGTTTCTTTGACGGCGAGAGCATCCATGTCAGCGCGGTACATCACGATCGGTCCATCGCCGTTCTTCAAGATGCCCACCACACCTGTCTTGCCGATGCCGGCGTTGACCTCGTCCCCAAGCGCTTTTAATTCCTTCGCGACGATGCCGGCGGTGCGGACTTCCATAAAGCCCAGCTCCGGGTTCTGGTGGATATCCTTGAAGATGCCTTTCAAGCGCTCGGCGTTGGCGTCGATTCTTCGTTGAGCTGAGAGTGGTCCTCCTTAAAACTCCTGCATCGATCTTCGCAGATACTCTAATTGGCTTACTTCAAAGCCGGCACGCCATGCTGGTTGTCTGCCGTCTGAGTTGACAAGACGTTGCATGGTGGGTCCTGCCCGGTTGTGAGGATTCTATTCATGGTCCCAGCTTTGGCGGAACTGTTAAAAGTTACAGGGGCAGGAGGAGACACACTTCATGCAGCGTTGCAATCTACTCTGGAACTGATTCTCTTCCAACACACATATGCCCGTTGGCTTCTTTAGCAGAGTGGCCAGATCCTGCTCGCGAGGAAAGGCCGCCTCGTTTCGGATCGCGTTGAAGATAGGATGACGAAGACGTAAGTTGCGAGACTCAACCGAAAAAAACTGCTGACCGCCTAGATCACCGCGGTGAAGAACGCATCGGACCCATCATCTGTCACTGTTTACTAGATTCCGTCTCTGTGTGTTGTTCGACGTGACCAACCGCTACAGATTCGTCAATCCAAGCTGTAAACAATGTATACGCGACCGCCAGCACGACGGGCCCGACAAAAATGCCGACGACTCCAAAGGAGATCAATCCGCCAATCACGCCGGCAAAGATCAGCAGCAAGGGAATGTCAGCACCTGTTCTTATGAGGATGGGGCGCAAGATATTATCGACGGGAGATACCAGGACCGTCCACACAAGCAACACCGTGGCTGAGGTAGAGCTGCCCGTCCAATAGAGCCATGCCACGGCACAGATCATGATCGGGCCCACGCCGATCTGCAGGATCGATGAGATAAAGATCATAGCTGTTAACATCAAGACAAACGGCATCCCGACGGCCAGCAGCCCGAGGCCGCTTAGCGCGGCATTGATCAGCGCCGTCAGCACGACCCCCAATGCGATACCGCGGATTGCTTGCGCGGCTAAACGCATCGCTTCTTGTCCCCGCTCTCCAGCCAGCCGAGATCCGAATCGTAGAGCCACGCTCGCTGCCGATTCTCCGTTGGCATACAGCACCGACGCTACGATGACCGTGAGCAGAATTTGCGTGAGGAATAACCCGAAGCTGCCGATCTGTCCGGCCGTCCATCGAACGACTCCACCCACATATGGGGACAGCCGAGTCGCCATCTCTTCACGATTCAGCTCGGCAAACTGCCGCCAACTCGACGACAGGCGTGGCCCCACAACAGGAATGTTTCCCAGCCAGTCGGGCGATGGAGGCAGCGTGAAATGCGACAGAGATGTCGCCCAGGCGGCAATTTGTCCGAAATTTTCGACAAGAGCGGCAATGCCGACCGAGAAGGGAACCAGGAACACCGCCAACAGAATAAGAGTCATCATCGTCACGGCCATCCAGCGTTTCCCCCACAGGAAATGCTGGAGTAGAAGCAGGATGGACCATGTAGGAATGACAATCATAATGGCCCAGACTACTGCGCCGAGAAAGGGCCAGAGAATAAATAGCGACGCCGCAATTAGGGCAAACAGAAATACCACGGCCAGCGTGTCACGAGTCAGATCAGAATGATAATTGTTCATGGCGAAGCGTCGTCAGTTGATCAACACGTGCGTCGGAGAAGATTCCAAGCTACATCATCGAGGCCATGAAGCCAGGCATACTCTTCTTCTCTCCCACCTGAAGCAACGTGAATATCCCGGACGGACAATGTAGCCGCTCCGCCATCCGCACGGCTGCCTGGATTGCCGGCTGAGCCGACTGCTGGAATGAGCAGTTCGTCAGTGAAATGGAAGTCCGGCCGCGGCAGCATGCTCGGGGTTTCTCCAGCCAGCGCCGGTGCCGGTGGCTCGGGCAGAACTGGACTCAGTAAGGCAAACAACGGCAGTCATCAGAGAGAGCTGCCAACGGTCAGCAATGTTCTAAATGCCATGGTCTTTTTCGATCGCGTGGTGTGCTTTCTCATGATATCGATCCCCCCGAGACCGTCGTGATGTCGCCGTGCAATCTACATTCTGTTACCGTCTGTGAGGACCCGTTAGTGGGAAGGAGTTCGATTTAGCCCAAGAGCTCCTTCGGAATGTTGCCCCCATTGTCGGCAAGCTTCTTCAAGACTGTTTTGTGTAGCCATATGTTCATTTGCGCGGAATCGCCCATTTTCTCAGAGGGACATCCGAGTTCTGTGGCCAGCTCCTTTCGCGCCGCCATGCTGCTGTCGATTCCGAGAAGCTTAAGAAGATCCACGATCGAAACTTTCCAATTCAACGTTTCTTTATGTTTGGCGGCCAGGTCTTCAAGCTTGGCGACGACATCAACCACACTTATCGTTTTTTACGGCGCAGGAGCCGCGGGGTGAGATGCCGTGGATGGCTGCGGAGCGACCTGTGCGGAGGACTGGCCAAAACCCAGTTTCTCAAGGATGGTTCCGAAAAGACTCATAACCGCTCCTTTCCATTGAAGCGTGAAGAACTCACGCTTGTGCCATAGCAGGCCTATAAAAGTTTGCGTAATCAATCCACGGTCAGAACGCTACCCATGCTCAGCAGAAAACTCATGACACATTCTCAAGTCGAGGGTTGGGCAGGCGGGAAAATCCATTTGCCATTCAGGATCTCCACACGCGGACGATATAAGCCCACGAGGTAGTTCCATCCCGTCATGCAATGGTCGATGCCCTTCGATGACTTCGGCGCAGCCTCCAATAGCGCACTCATACAGCAGCAAGCTGCGACGCCATCCCCATGAGCGCCGGCGACAAATTTGGACACCATAACATCGGAAAGAAACTGCTGCCTGCGTACCAGTAGTACCTTAGAGATCCTGAGCTATGGGTTGAACTGTCAAAAGTGACAGGTGGATAAGAAGCATGGACAGAGTAAGATTTCTCGGAACGAAGCGGCACCACGTGCAGCACCGGCGGGGGATTGTGGCACGTACCTGACGCCCTGTCATTGGCATTTATACTCTACGGCATTCACCAATGGATAGAAGCCTATGAGCCATTGCAGTATGGGGACACCGTGCCTTCCCATCTCTCTCATCACGCTGCTTGCCATAGGACTGCTCTGCTGCAAGCAGGAGGCGCCGTCAACCGCCGCTCCATCCGCTCCCGAGGTGGAAGTGGTGGACGTTGTGCAGAAGGACGTGCCCATCTATTCCGAGTGGGTGGGTTCAACCGATGGGATGGTCAATGCGGTGATCAAGGCCCAGGTGAATGGATACTTGATGAAGCGGAGCTACGTCGAAGGGGCCTTCGTCAAGAAAGGTCAGGTATTGTTCGAAATCGATCCCCGGAAGTTTCAAGCGGCACTCGATCAGGCAAAAGGCGAGTGGGAGAAGGCTCGTGCCCAGTTTGTGAAAACAGACCTGGATGTGAAGCGCGATACGCCGCTTGCCAAAGGCGGGGCGATCAGCCGCAAGGAACTGGACGACTCCATTCAAGCCAATCGAGCCGCAAAAGCCTCGGTGGCCTCCGCGAAAGCTTCAGTCGACCAAGCGTCGTTGAATCTTAGCTTCACGCAAATCATTGCCCCGATCGATGGCGTAGTGGGAATCGCCAAAGCGCAAATTGGTGATCTGGTCGGCCTCGGAGATGAGCTGGCGTCGATGTCCACGCTCGATCCCATCCGAGTGTACATCTCGCTCAGTGAGCAAGAGTATCTCCGTGCGGCCGAGAAGATCCGTCAAGCCTACCAAGAAGGTGGACAGTATGAAAAGGGCACACCCACACTTGAGCTCATTCTCAGCGACGGAACGATGTATCCGCACAAGGGCGTCTTCTTCCTGGCGGACCGGCAGGTCGATGTGAAAACAGGAACCATTCGGATCGCGGCGCAATTTCCTAACCCTGATAATCTGCTTCGCCCCGGACAGTATGGGCGAGTACGGGCCCTCATACAAACCAGAGAGGGAGCGCTTTTGGTGCCTCAACGTGCGGTGACGGAGTTGCAAGGCGGCTATCAGGTCGTCGTCGTGACCGCCGACAACAAGATAGAGATCCGCCCGGTCAAGGTCGGCGAGCGCGCGGGCACGCTCTGGGTCATCAATGAAGGACTCAAGACCGGGGAGCGGGTGGTGGCGGAAGGACTGCAACAAGTCAAGGCCGGCATGTCAGTGAGTCCTAAGGGATTCCAGGCGGAGTCGAAAGGTCACAACAAGTAGCGCCGATATGGCGAAATTCTTCATCAACCGCCCAATCGTCGCGATGGTCATCGCGATCGTCATGACGATTCTCGGCCTCGTCGCCATGATCCAACTTCCGATCGCGCAGTTTCCAAACATCGCGCCGCCCGAGATCATGATGCAAGCCACCTATGTGGGCGCGGACGCGGTGACCCTCGAACAGTCCGTCGCCACCCCCATTGAGCAGCAGGTGAGCGGTGTGGACAACATGCTCTATATGTACTCCGTGAACGCTAACAACGGGCAGATGACGCTGCGCGTGAACTTCGATCTCAACACCAAGCCGAACGACGACCAGATCCTAACGCAGATGCGCTACCTGCAGGCTGAATCCCAATTGCCGCAGGAGGTCAGGAATTTCGGCGTCTCGATTAAAAAATCGACTACTAGCCCGCTGGCTCTCTTTTCGCTGTCCTCGCCCAAGGGGACCTATGACGACCTGTGGTTGAACAACTACGCATACATCAATATTAATGATCCCATGAGCCGCGTGCCGGGCATCGGGCAGGTGTCGATCTTCGGAGCCGGTCAATACGCCATGCGCTTCTGGGTGCGCCCGGACAGGCTGGCCAAACTCGGGATCACGGTCCCCGAGATTCTCGACGCGATCAAGAAACAGAATACCGTGAACCCGGCGGGTCAGATCGGCGCCGAACCGGTTCCGGCAGGGCAAGAGTTTACATACACTGTCAGAGCGCAGGGCAGGCTGGTCAACGCGGAGGAGTTTGAGCAGATCGTCGTCCGGGCCAATAGCGACGGGTCGATTGTGCGGCTCAAGGATGTCGCCCGGATCGAACTCGGCGCCCAAAATTATGGGATGAAAAGCCGGCTCAATGGCAAACCCGCGGCCATCGTGGCCATTTACCAACTCCCGGGATCCAACGCGATCGACACGATGGACCGGGCGAAGAAGCTGATGGAGGAGATGAAGGGGCGATTCCCGGCAGACCTGGAGTACACGGTCTCGCTGGACACGACACTGTCGGTCCGGGAAGGGATCAACGAGATCGTGCATACCCTTGGGGAAGCGTTGGTGCTCGTCATTCTTGTCGTCTTCATTTTCTTGCAGGGTTGGCGGGCAACCTTGATTCCCCTGCTGGCCGTGCCGGTCTCCCTTGTCGGCACCTTCATGCTCTTTCCCATGCTCGGGTTTTCGATCAACACGCTGTCCCTGTTAGGCCTCGTGTTGGCCATCGGTCTGGTCGTGGACGACGCGATCGTAGTGGTTGAGGCGGTCGAACACCACATCGAGCACGGCATGTCCCCGAAGGACGCTACGTTTAAGGCAATGGAAGAGGTTTCAGGCCCGGTGATCGCGATCGCGCTCATCCTGGCCGCGGTCTTCGTGCCGACCGCCTTCATCCCAGGCATTACCGGACGGCTGTACCAGCAGTTCGCCATCACGATTGCGTTATCCGTGGTGATCTCGGCGTTCAACGCGCTTACGCTCAGTCCGGCCCTCTCGAGCCTCCTATTGCGGCCGAAAAAACCGGCCAGAGGCCCCCTGGGCCTCTTCTTCGGTTGGTTCAACCGATGGTTTGATCGAGCGACCAACGGGTATGTCGGGACCTGCAGCCACTTGATTCGCAAAGCCGGACGTTCGATGGTGCTGCTGGTCCTGTTTGCAGTCGCCGCGGGCTTCTTCGGCGCCCGACTCCCGAACGGCTTCCTGCCGCTGGAAGATCAGGGTTATCTATATTTGAACGTCCAGCTGCCGGCCGCGTCCTCTCTCCAGCGGACCGATGAGGTCTCCAAAAGAATCGAGGAGATCCTGAGCCATACCCCCGGCGTCCAATATGCTTCCACCATTGTCGGCTATAGCCTGCTCAGTAGCGTGAATACCACGTACAACGCGTTTTTCTTCGTGACGCTCGCTCCGTGGGACGAACGGAAAAAACCTAATGAGAAACTCCTGGCTATTTTTAAGAATGTCAACCGACAATTGGCCGAGTTACCCGAGGCGCAAGCGTTTCTCTTCCCGCCGCCGGCCATCCCAGGCGTCGGCACCTCGGGGGGCGTGTCGTTCGTTCTCGAAGACCGCGTAGGCAAGGACGTCGCGTTTTTGGCTGAGCAGACACGGAAATTCATCGAGGCCGCCAATCAGCGTCCCGAAATTGCCGCCGTCAACACGACCTTCATCCCCAGCGTTCCCCAGGTGTCTGCGAAGGTGGACCGAGACAAGGTGCTGAAACAAGGCGTCAACCTCGGTGACGTATATCAAACCCTCCAGACGTTCATGGGAGGGGTGATGGTGAACTACTTCAATCGATTCGGGCGAGTATGGCAGGTCTACGTCCAGTCCGACGGCGAGTATCGGACAACCGCGGAAAACGTCGGCCAGTTCTATGTCCGCAACGCGTCCAATGACATGGTGCCCCTCTCGGCGCTCGTATCGATGGAGGCGATGTCCGGACCAGAATTCACCATGCGCTTTAATGCTTACCGATCCGCCCAGCTATTTGTATCCGCGAAGCCCGGCTATAGTTCCGGTCAGGCGATGACGGCGTTGGAGGAGGTCTTCGCGGAGACGATGCCGCGCGACATGGGGTATGACTATACCGGGATGTCTTTTCAGGAGAAGGCTGCGGCGGAAGGGGTGCCGGCCAGTGTGATCTTCGGGTTCTCCCTGCTGTTCGTCTTTCTCATTCTTGCGGCGCAGTATGAGAGCTGGGCATTGCCCTTCAGCGTATTGCTTTGTACGCCGATCGCGGTGTTCGGCGCATTCGGCGCCTTGTGGGCACTTGGACTGGAAAACGATGTCTACACCCAGATCGGCTTGGTGATGCTGATTGGCCTGTCGGCCAAGAATGCGATCCTCATCGTGGAGTTCGCGAAGGTGGAATATGAAAAGGGCAAGACGGTCACTGAGTCGGCTCTCATCGCCGCCCGCCTACGGCTACGGCCAATTCTAATGACGTCGTTCGCGTTTATCCTCGGCGTCGTCCCGCTCGTCCTGTCTTCCGGAGCAGGGGCGCATGGCAGAATCCTGTTGGGGATTGCCGTCCTGGGTGGGATGCTGGCTGCGAGTTTCATTGCCATCTTCTTGATCCCGGTTGCTTACACTGCCGTGGAGAACCTGGTGCATCGCCATGATCCTCCGAGGCCTGAAGCACCGAGGCCCGGGGGCCTCAAACCCTCCGGCGATGGAGAGGCGCAGCTTCCGGTTTCTGAACCAAAGGTTCCGTCTCATGCGCGGATCCAAAGAGCCCACTAATATGTCTCGGTGGATGCTGACCACAGTTTTCGTGCTGTCACTCAGTGCCTGTATGATGGGCCCGGACTATAAGAAGCCGGAGCCTCCGGCCGGGGACGGCTGGCGTCTGACACCGACCACTGCGGAATCCCTCGCCAATCTGCCTTGGTGGGAACTGCTCAAGGATCAAGAGCTTCAGGAATTGATCCGGACCGCGCTTCAGGAGAACCAGGACCTGCGGGTTGCCGTCGCCACAGTCGAACAGTTTCGGGCCCAGCTCCTTATCTCCAAATTTGATCTGGCTCCCTCGCTCGGCTACACAGGCGAAGCCACGGCATATCACAACACAAATAACCAGGCGCTGACATTTGGGTCGGGAGCGATCATTCCAAACCCAACTGGTGCATCGGGCTCAGGTGGAACAGATTTCACGAGGGAATCGGGCCTCGTCGGCCTCAAATGGGAACTGGATCTCTGGGGCCGCATCCGTCGGTCGATCGAGGCCGCGCGAGCGCAACTTTTGTCCCAAGAAGAGAACCAGCGGGCAGTGATCATCGGATTGGTCGGCAACGTCGCCGAGACCTATTTCGATCTTCGGGCGCTGGATCTTCAGGTCGACATCGCCAAGCGCACCCTGAAGACGTGGGAAGAGAGCGTTCGGATTTCTCGACTGCGCTTTGATCACGGCGATATACCTAAACTCGATCTGGATCGATTCGAGGCAGAACGGGCCGGCACTGCCGCCCAACTGGCCGAACTGGAGCAGCAAGTCATCCAAAAAGAAAATCAGCTCAGCCTGCTGCTGGGACGACGATCGATGCCGATCACTCGCGGGCTTGCTCTCACCGAGCAGCCCATGCCTCCGGAGGTGCCGCCAGGCCTTCCGTCGGCCTTACTCCAGCGCCGTCCCGACATCCTCCAGGCAGAACAGCAATTGGCTTCCGCGACCGCTATGATAGGTGTCGCGCAAGCGCAACGCTTTCCGCAATTGTCGCTCACCGGGGCTGCCGGCGGTGCGGGGTTCCAGTTAAACTCCTTAGCGACGGGTCCGTTTGCGACGATTGGAGCATCGGCGACCCTAACCGGACCTCTTCTCAACGCGACCGCGCTGGGCTATCAGGTGCAGGCGACTGAGGCGCAAGCCAAGCAGGCTTTAGCCCAGTATGAAAAGGCGATTCTGGTCGCGTTCAAGGAGGTAGAGGACGCATTGATCGCGGTGCAAAAGACGCGCGAGCGCCGGAACGCTCAGGAGGAGCAAGTCAAAGCCTTACAATCGGCCTCGAACTTCGCGACCCAGCGTTACCAGGGAGGCAGGGCTAGCTATCTCGATGTCCTGACCGCTCAACGAAATCTGTTCGATGCGGAATTGGCCCTCGCCAAGACCCGACGTGGACAACTGGTGTCCATGGTTCAACTCTACAAAGCCCTAGGCGGAGGATGGTCGCCGATTAGCGGACCCGAGGCGGAGACATTGCCAACGAAGGGGTGACAGTGAAGTCATCTGCGGCGGAACAGGCCGCGCCTATGCAAGCCGTGGAGGTCAAGAACTTTACCCGCCTCTATACCAAGAGCCGTCAAGAAGCAATCATGAAAGAATTGATGGACATTGTGGGCGGGGCAGAAGCGCAGAAATAACGGTGACACTATGTCCCAGCCTTCCCCGGAGGATGGATTTCCATATGGCAACGACTGCGGTGTGCATTGAGGAGCATGAGTGGATCATGACTACTCAGGCGCTCTTGCGCCGCATGGTTTTAATGAAGCGTGTGCTTGGATCAAGAATATGTCGGGGAGGAGCCAATGAGTGAACGACAAGACCACAACGGGAAGTCTAGTCTTAAGCGTAAGCAGTACGAGAAAGAGCTGCGCCGGCTTCAGGCGGAACTCTGTCGACTTCAGGACTGGGTGAAATACAAAGGCCTGCGGGTCATCGTGGTGTTCGAGGGACGGGACGGCGCAGGGAAGGGAGGGACTATTCGCGCCATCGTCGAGCGTGTCAGCCCACGCGTGTTCCGGCCGGTCGCGTTACCCGCACCATCCGATCGCGAAAAGAGTCAGATGTATATTCAGCGCTACCTTCCACACTTCCCCGCAGCCGGCGAGGTGGTCATCTTCGACCGCAGTTGGTACAACCGCGCCGGGGTTGAATATGTCATGGGTTTTTGTACCAAGGAACAGCGCGACCGGTTTCTCGAACTCTGCCCGGTGATCGAAAAGTACATCATTGATAGCGGGATCATTCTTATCAAATACTGGCTCGAAGTGAGTAATAAGGAACAGGAGCGGCGCTTCCATGCCCGCATTGAAGATCCGTTGCGTCAGTGGAAACTCAGTCCAATGGACTTGCCGGCGCGGGAGAAGTGGTATGACTACTCGCATGCGCGGGACCTGATGTTCGACGCAACCGACACTGCGCACGCACCCTGGTATATCGTGCGGTCGGATGACAAGCGCAAGGCACGTCTCGCCTGCCTTGCCCATTTACTCACGTTGATTCCCTACAAGAAGGTACGGCGTGAAAAAGTCAGTTTACCCAAACGATCGAACAAAGGCGAGTATGATGACCAAGCCACGTTGAAAGAGCGACGCTTTATACCGGACATATACTGACGGGGCGCGACGGCCTGAGCAGCGTGACCATCGAGCGTGTCACCAAACATCATGTCGACGAACAGCGGAATGGTCTGGATGGATTAGCCCGCGAAGGTCGTCCAGCGCCTCGCGCCGGGGACTACCTGACGCAGCCAGATCGATGCCCTTGAGATCCTGCTTTCGATTCTGATCCATTCATGTTTCGCTTCTGCTATATCGGACAGTCCCTTTGCGCATGCACGGCCTTCTGGAATATTCCTTCGCACCGTGCTGGTCGCGCTGGTGAGCGAGATTTTTGTCGAATCGGTGCAGAAGGCGGCGGAAGCGTTTGGGATGACCCCGGCGTTCGTAGGCTTCATCATCGTGGCGCTGGTGGGCAGTGCGGCAGAGATGGGCGCGGCGTTTTCCGGCGTGCACAAGAACCGGCTGGACCTGAGCGTAGGTATCGCCTTAGGGAGCGCGTCACAACTCGCGCTCTTTGTCGCCCCGCTGCTGATCTTACTCAGTTACGTCCTCGGCCCTGCGCCAATGGACCTTGGCCGGGCGCCGTGTTGATGGTCGTGATTGCAACGATGACCGTGTCGTGGTGACCAACAGCGGACGCTCGGCATGGTTCATTGGAATGTTGGTGCTGATGATCTATCTAATCTTCGGCATGACGCTGTACCTCTTGCCGCCCCGCTCGCAGTGAGGGCGGATAGGTTCAAACCTAGGCCCTGAGCCCCTTTATCTATCAGTCATCAGCTCATAGGCTAGCAGGTCGGAGGTTGAAGTATGGGGATGTTCTCCGTGGTGAAACGCGAAGTCCTGCACGTTGGCGGCATCGCTCTCTACTTGCTCCTTAGTTTTGGTATTTTTACGACGCTCAAGAAACTGATTCTGGCCAGTTATCAGATCGAGTTCTCAGCCCTTCTGCCGACGGTGATCGGCGCTTTTGCCCTCGCCAAGGTTGTTGTGCTCCTCGACATGACGCCCGTCGCCACTCGTCTTGACACCAGACATCCAATCTGGGTGGCCACGGTGTGCAAGACCCTGTTCTATTGCGCCGTCAGTGCTCCGGTATTGTTCACGGAGAGGATATGGCATGCCTACCGAGAGACCGGGACGCTCGGCGAAGCCGTCTTGGAAGCGTGGGCGCAAGTAGATCGAAATATCGTGTTGGCCAAAGTCATCACGGTCGGCCTAGTTTTTGGCTGTTACCATCTCTATCACGGCATCGACCGCCGTTTAGGACACGATAAGCTTTGGCGCATGATCCTCAGCAGAGGATGAGAGCGGCGATGGTGGTTCAGTTCTGTGAACCCACAAGATCCATCCTGTTCCCAGGCGACTAGAAAATACGATTTTTGCTCCAAGACAAATAAGTTATTTCAAGATTCTTCAAGGCAATAATCCCTACAGCGGATGTCATGACCTAGTCGGATTCATGGCGCCCCAATTTGAACTGCCGAAACCGATTCCGATATCCGATGGCTCCGCATGAGGCAGCGCCTTAATGCCAGCCTGCTCACGCCGGAGTATCCCCTTGATGCGAGGCCGTTCGCTTCTCGTTTACCCTGCGCGGGCACTCCATTTAGACGTCCTCACGAGCAGTCAAGAAGTTGCGCGCCTGAGGCTCAACATATAGCTTGTAAGGTCGTTCAGCTCCGGCTCGGTCAGAGGGAACTTCGGCATGATACTGCCCGGTGAAACCGACTGTGGGTCGCGGAAATGTTTTACGTGCCATTCGCGATCAGGCCGCGCGTCACCGACATACGACAAGTCCGGGGCCAGGGCTCCGCCCTCCCCGTGAATCCGGTGGCAGCCTGCGCAGCCGAACTGGGTATAGAGCGCCTTGCCGTGAGCAACACTTGGATCCGCACGTTTCACCGCATAGAGATTTTTCAAAGACACGCCCAGCAACGAGAAGACAATCAGCAAGAACACAGCGCCGAGCGTCATTCCGATCGGACGTGATGTCGGGGCTCGCACTGTCTTCTTCCAATCGAGCAATGGCCAGAATAGGACGATGAGCACAAACGCGATCGGCAATATCCATGTGATCAGCGGTTCAAAAGGTCCGTGGATGTGTTTGAGTAACTCATAGTAAAAGAGAAAGTACCATTCTGGAACCGGCACGAAACTGGTGTCGGAGGGATTGGCCTTATCCGCAAGCGGGAATGGCACCCATGTCGCTAAGACCGCCAGCGCAAGGAAAACGAAGAGCATCACTACGGCGTCCATATAGACCTGCCGGGGATAGAAGGCCTCACGGCGTGCGGTCGCTTTCTGTTCGTCCCAGGGGCCGGCCGGTCCCACTCGCCGCAGGATGATCATGTGAAGTGCAATGCCTATGACGATTACGGCCGGAAGAAAGAGGACATGCACTGCGAAGAATCGCGAGAGGGTGAGCGCCCCAAGCGTCTCACCTCCGCGCAACACTTTGATGAGAAGATCATCCACCACGGGCACCGAACCGACCATATTGATGCCCACCTGCGTGGCCCAATAGGCAGTCTGATCCCAAGGCAACAGATATCCGGTGAACGCAAACGCCATGACGATCAACAACAAGAGCACACCCACCATCCACATCAACTCGCGCGGCGGCTTGTAGGCTCCGTACAAAAAGACTTGCAGCATGTGCAGCCCGACGGCAATCATCATCCCCGACGCGCCCCAATGGTGCAGGCCACGAACGAACCAACCGAAGGTCACCTGGTTTTCGATGAATTGCACGCTGTCGTAGGCATGGTCCGGTGTGGGGGCATAGTAGACCGCGAGAAACATTCCCGTGACAGCTTGGAGGACGAATAGGAAAAGCGTCGCCGAGCCGAACACATAAATCCAACTCGCCCCACCGGGGATTGGTTCATCAAGGAGCGTGCGTTCGACCGCCTTCAAATTGAGTCGGTTATCGAGCCATTCATAGATACGTGAAGCCATCGTGACCTCCTGAGGTGCGACATCGGCGAGCTTACTTCCGTAAGGTGCTCAGATACACCAGAACCTCATTGATATCAGCGTCCGAAAGCGGGGGCTTCCAAGGCCCCATCGCCGTTCCTGGCTTCCCCTTCTCGATAACGTGCCGAAGGTCGGCTTCAGACTTCTTCTTACTCTCGGCGCTTATGAGGTTCGCGGCAGGAGGCTTGAGCATCTTTCCAGCCGGTCCATCGCCTTTCCCCTGTGACCCATGACAGGCCATACAGTATTTCTCATAGATGGCTTTGCCTTTTGCAGGACCTCCAGCCGCCTCCACATGAGAGGGTCCCAAGAGGAATAGTCCGATGCTTCCGCCGAGGCAGATCACTATGACCTTCACGACATTCATCGTCATGCCCTCCAGAATTGCTCTCACTCCTCTCGTCTACATAACGACTTTAGACACTGTCGATCAGTGCGAGGCCTTCGCCCGTACCGACGCCACCTCGGCAACAGATACCGCATCTCCGTCGTTGCCCCATGAACTCCGCACGTAAGTTAGGATGTCGGCAATTTCCTCGTCCTTCGCATGACCCATGGCCGGCATCGTTCCGTTATAGTTCTGCCCGTTGACCTGAATGGATCCCGTAAGACCGTTCAACACGACTTCAATCATCCGTGTCTTGTCGGTCATCAGATAATCAGATTTTGCAAGCGGCGGAAATGTCCCGGGGAGGCCTTGTCCTTCGGCTTGATGGCATCCCATGCAGTACGTCTTGTAGAGCGTTGCCCCTGTGACCAGGTGGCCCGAGGTCCCCTCCATACCAGGGGCCTTCATCGGCATCGCATTCGAGGATGGACCTTTCGGCTGGTATTCGGAGTCGCCCTGATTGCCCGAGTAAATTGCCTTGTTCATCTGGCCCTCCACCTTCAACTCTCCAAGCGCGCCCTTGTTGAATGCCCGCAAAATGGAATGATCCACGATCTTATAGGAACCGGGGACATCTACTTTGAATTCCACGATAGCGGCACCTCCCGCTGGTACAAGCGTGGTTTGAATGTGTTCGGAGTATCGAGTTCCCGCCTCCGCGTACACGCGATCGAAGATCTCCCCGATCACGTGGAAGCTTGATACCAGATTAGGACCGCCGTTGCCGACAAAGAGCCGGATGCGATCTCCAGCTTTGGCCTTTAACGCGTTTTCTCCCAGCAAGGAACCTTCGGCTCCGTTAAACACCACATAGGTCGGATGCTCTTCGACGGCCTTGCCCATGTCAAAGTCCTGATGTCCTTGCTCGCGGTATTTTCCCACCGTGTAGAAGTCGCTTTGCATCACATAGTATTCGCGGTCGACCGGAGCCAGACCTCCGGGCGGCTCAACAAGAATCAAGCCATACATCCCATTGGCCACGTGCTCACCCACCGGCGCGGTTGCGCAGTGATAGACATAGAGCCCCGGATTCAACGCCTTGAACGTGAACTGCGTCTGATGGCCCGGCGGCGTGTTACTGCTGGCGGCTCCTCCTCCGGGCCCAGTGACCGCATGCAGGTCGATGTTGTGTGGAAATCGACTGTCGGGATGATTCATGAGATGGAACTCGACCGTATCGCCTTCGCGCACACGGATAAACTTTCCGGGCACCTTACCCCCGAATGTCCAGAAGTTGTACTCGACTCCCTCGGAGATGGGCAGATTCACTTCCGTGACTTCAAACTCAACGATGACCTTGGCGGGCTGCCTTCGCTTGACGGGTGGCGGCACTAGCGGAGCATCAGTCAGAGTTGCATTGAAAGATGATCGAGGCGGGGCAGTGGATTTGACTTTAGCGTTCCCACCCTCTTTTTGAGCTTTAGCCGCTGGCGCAGCAAGGGCAACCTGAGCAAATCGATCGGCTACCCCTAAGGCAAGAGTTAGAGCGAGGGTTAGCATAAGCTTCCAGAAGTGCTGTTCGAAGAACACGTAGAGGAATTCCTTTGCAATATTGTCTCTACACTTATCTGATCTCTTCATGATTTCTCCTTCTCTTCCCTTCAATCGATGCTGACATCTTTTCACTGCCGAATGTCCTTCCCTACAATTCCGCCTGCTCCCGAACTCCGGATTTGTATTCCTTGTACATCACGAGCAAACGGCCGTTCTCCACTTTGGACGGCAGGCGGTCTAACGGTCGGGGGGCGGGGCCTCCCACCACCTCACCCGACAGATCGAACGCACTGCCATGACAGGGACACTTGAATTTCTTTTCCCCGTTGTCCCAGGAATAGCCGCATCCGAGATGCGTGCACATCGGAGAAAAGACCGTGACCCGTCCATCCATTTCTTTCACAGCCCAGACCGATTTGTGCATTGTGGTCTCGATATATCCGTCGCGAATCGTGGCCATATAGTCCAGCGGTTTAGGCTCACCGGCTGACAGTTCGTCCACCCCACCCACCTCCACCCACGCCTTGTCGCGGCGTTTCAGAGCCGGAGAAACGACATAGCCGACCAGCGGAATAGCGAGACTGAGCCCGATGAAGCCTGCCGCCGCACGCGTAACCCACTTGAAGAACCGGCGGCGGGATGCTGTGAGAATGGCCAAGTTTCCTAGCTCCGATCTATCTTGATTCTCAGATTGCATCACGACCTCCTTGTCATCTGCGGCCTTCAACCGGAAGAACAGATGCTCCCGCCACTTGCTGACCCGTATGCATCAATGGATACGCGCGACAACTGCTCTCGCTTGAGCTGCTCTGCGGTTCCGCAGCGTTTTACACGTCACTTCGCCGAATTGGCGCCTTTCACGCGCAGCTTGACTCGATACAATCCCTTGCCGGCCGTAATAAAGAGCGTGTGTTTGTCCTTGTCGCAAAAGCTCACGTTCGCCGTCCAGTCCTCCGGTACCTTGAGATGGTCAATCTGTCGGCCTGTCTCGTCAAACACGTACACACCCTTGCCAGTCAGGTAGAAATTGCCTTCATTGTCCAGCGTCATGCCGTCCGAGCCCTGTTCAGCCATGAGCGTCTTGTGGGCGAGGTGACCATCCGAAGCGATGTCGAAGCGGTAGGTCTTCCCGGCGCCGATGTCCGCCACATAGAGTGTCCTTCCGTCCGGCGTCCCAATGATGCCGTTGGGCTGCACCAGATCATCGGTTACGCGCACAAGCTCCCGGCGGTCGGCGGAGAGAAAATAGACGTGCTGGCCGTCCTGCGGCATCGTGTCATGCGTCCACCAGGGCCGTTGGTAGAAAGGGTCGGTGAAGTAGAGCGCCCCGTCGGGCCGCACCCAGACATCATTCGGGCCATTCAGAGGCTTACCCTTGTATTCACTGAGGATCACTGTTATTGCGCCGTCTGGCGCAATGGACCATAGTGCGTTGGTTTCATCAGCGCAGGCAATCAGGTTACCCTGGTAATCGAAATACATGCCGTTGGCGCGACCTGCCGGTTGCAGGAAGATAGATAGTCCTCTCTCCACGCTCCACTTCAAGATGCGATCATTGGGCTGATCAGTGAAAAAGAGGTTCCCCTCCTCATCACACGTGGGCCCTTCGGTGAATTGAAAATCACCGGCCAGTTTCTCGACGGTTGCGCCGGGCGCGATCACCCCGTCTCCCGCAATGGACTGCGAATGGGCCATGATCAATCCCAGTCCAAGCAGGGTCGCAGTCAACGTTCGGCTCATCGCCGCGTCGCCTTTGTGATCGACCTTCAGGGATCCTGCCTACCACCCGCTTCCGGATGCCTCTCCGATAACATCACGACCCTCCGAATCGTCCTGCGTTGCATGAACGTGTTACGTTTGACGTCTGCTGCGGACGCTTGAACACTGATCTGGACCATCTGACTCTTCAGTTCGAAAAAGCTGGTTCCAGTTTGGCTCCTATCTATCGCCGTCCAGCCGGTTACCTTGACCTCATCGAGACCTTTTTGTCTTGAGGGCTACGCGCTCGATCACCAATTCCCCAGATTCACAAGGTCGTACTGCAAGACAAAGTTGAGCCGAAACGCATCACCTCGCTGATCGGTTTTCTCCGTATGTTGCCCCCACAATAACCCGGCCCCGAGCGTAAATCCCGCGCCAGGACTATACATGAGGTTGGCTTCTGCATACTGAGAACTCTTGAACGCGGTATTCGAGTTGTTGGTGATCGCCGGAGACGCAATGTCGGTTGTGCCAACATATAGATATCCATAGGTCACCGCGGAGCGCCATTGTTCAGCCCAGAAGTGCTGATAGGAGATGTATCCTCCAAGAGTCGGCAGGGCCACAAGCGTCCCATCGGGCTTGATGCCAACATCGAGTGCCGTTCCCGACCCTAGATCGTTTATGTAGCGAGCAATTCCCTGCCCGTAGATGCCTTGGAGCATGATGTTGTCTTTGCCATAGACTGTCGCGGCAGCCGACACCATCCCACCCCAGCCCAAGACCTGTTTTTCGGTGGACGCGCCGACAAATCCCCCGAGTGAACGGAACAACCAAGCATTTTGAATGTGAAACCTATTCTGCTCATACCGGTATCGAAGGACAAAATCAGGAATCGGGCTGGTCGCATTTACGGTAACCGGACCACCCGGTAGAGTGACGGTGCTGGCTAGTTCCGTGTTTGGTTGTTCGACAGACACCGCCAAAAGGTTTTGCTTATTGAGCGCGTAGGTATATCGAAGCTGCGGTTGCAACCGAAATATCCAGGAATTCGGTCCTTCGAAGTCCACCGTGTCGGGAATGGCATCGGCGTCTTCCCAGGCGGACCAAGTTTGTCCCACGAGCACGTTTTGCCACTGGCCATAAAAATGCCGTAGCCGGAAGCTGTTGGTCGTATTCGGACCGTTGTTGAAATCATTTTCGTAATAGATGCGCAGAGGGCCAAACTTCGTATTGTTGCGCAGTTCCAAACTGAGCCTCGATGGAGCCACACTCATACTCGTGTTGTCGTTTCCTGGATTCGGGCCGGTCGGGATGGAGGACGTGACAAATTTGGAGGTATTCCCCGCCGGTGAAAAGTCGTGAATCAAGTCAGTTCTTGCAAAGCCCCCGACACGCAGCATGCTGTTTGTGCCTGGGATACTAAAAAACCCTCTGAGCTTCGGATCGAACGGGGCATTGTTGAACCGAGGAGCTGCATAGTTGTCTTGACGCAACATTCCCCGCTCTCGCATATGTTCGGGAACTTCCGAGAAGGTGCCGGGAGAAAGAGCCTTGAATGCCTCCTCGGTCTTGCTCTCCCCAACCTTGGGTGAGTCACGGTCTTTCTTCAGTTCCTCCACCGTCCGTTCGAGCGACTTCACCCGATCCTTTAAACCTTCGTCGGACTGGGTTGATGGCGCCGGTTGGTCTTGGGCCACGACCACGGTCGGACAGATCAGGAACCATATCGAGGCGATTGCCAGAAGAACCCAGGCGATCGGAAGCAGCGCATGCCGTTGTGCTGCGCAAGAAAAGGCCACCACCCTCTCTGCACTGACCGGTTGTGATTTTCTCATGGCAGTTCTCCCTATTGGTGAGATCCTTGCTCGTGCTCGATATCTGTTGATATCTCTGCTTCCGAGAATCCCCTAAATCCCGGATCGATCGGAGCGTTGTCCGGCCTCGGTTCGGCGTAGGAATCATGCCTGAGCGTCTGACGTTCTCGTATATGTTCCGGCACTTCATAATCATCCTTGGACGTTGGGCCATGCGCGCAGGCGCCAAGACACATCCAGGCCGAGGCGCAACTTATAAGCAGAACGCAGTGTTTCAGTCGATTCATCACAGCCCGTCCGCCATGCGACTTAATAGGTCGTGAAAAGTTTCTGGAGCTCTCCTGCGTCACTGCTCTTGATCAGCCCCAGCATGAGAAGTATCCGCGCCTTTTGGGCATTCAGCTCCATCGACGCGATGAAGCCCAGCTTGTCGTCGTTCAGCTCGACGTTTCGATCGGTGATCCCGCTGCCGGTGCGGGATGAACGGACGACAGCGACTCCCTTTTTGACCGCGTCTTGGAGCCCATCAACAGCGACCTGGGTCATGTTTCCATCTCCGACTCCTGCAATGACGACGCCTTTGACACCGAGCCTGACCGCATGATCAATGAAGTCGCGGCCCATGTTGGCATGGGCATAGAAGATTTCCACTCGCGGGAGCTGACTCAATCCCTCAACCGAGAACTGGCTGCCGGCAGTGTGCGTCGCGGACGGTGGGTTGTACCAATAGACTCGACCGGCGTTTGTCATTCCGGCCTTGCCTCGGTTCAGTGACCGGAAGGTATCGAGTTGCGTGCTGTTGGTCTTCGTGGCTTCTCGCGCGTAGTGCACCTCATCGTTCAAGAGCACGAGCACGCCGCGTCCCTTCGCCCCGGTATGGGCTGCGACTGCCACGCCGTTGTAGAGATTAGCCGGGCCATCGGCGCCGATGGCGGTGGCCGGCCGCATTGACCCCACCATCACGATGGACTTGTCACTCTTCACCACGAGGTTCAAGAAATACCCGGTCTCCTCCATCGTATCCGTCCCATGGGTCACCACCACGCCGTCCACGTCGCCCTGCGCCAATACTTCGTTCGCGCGCTTGGCCAATTTGAGCCAGACCTCGTTGTTCATGTCTTGACTGCCGATGTTGACCACCTGCTCTCCGGTAATATCGGCCAAGTCTTTTAACTGCGGAACTGCTTTAATCAGGTCTTCGACCTTAAAACTACCGGCTTTGTACCCGGCGTCTTGGCCTTCAGCCTGAGCTCCGGCGATTGTGCCGCCGGTAGCTAGAATTTTGATTCTGGGCAGGCTGCCGGCAGCCTCTGCATACATCACGGCAATACTCGATGAGAGGATTGCAACCAAGGTAAGGGTAAAGCCCAGGGATATCTTTCGACTTCTGATGATCATGCATGCCTCCTGGTGTGTGGTTCCTTCGTGGCCTACTTGCCCGCCTTCCAGGCAGCGATGTATTCCTGCCCCGCACTCAACATGTATTCGCCAATCCTCGTATAGTCACCGTCGTTGAGGTTCGCCAACGAGATGCGGATCGACCACTTCGGCCCGCCGAAACCACCTCCATCCATCAGAACGACGGATGAGCGCTCGGCGATCCTGAACAAGAAGTCGACCGGCTCATAGTTCGTACTGAGATATTCAAAGAAACCCTCGCCGACTATGTGTGTTGCCCACACCTCAAGATCGAGTTCGACGTAGTACCACGCGCGGTCCGGATCGGGCGGCGGAAGGGGGAGCCCCAGCCCCTGCCAAAGCAGATCGCGGCGTCGTTGGACGATCTTCATCGTCAAGCGCTTGTAGACATCTTCAGTGTCAAGCAGATGCGACAACGCAAAGAAGCCCATCTGCACCTGCTGTGGCAGCGACAATCCCGCAGTGTGATTCAGCGCGACGCTTCGACTGTCGGCCACCATGCGATCGATGAACTTGATCTTTTCGGGATGAAGTGTGAGTGATCCGTACCGTCGAGCCAGCGTCTTCTTCCACGCCGGAGGAAGCTTCGCAATCATGCGGTCCATGACGTTCTGTAAGTGCACTGCGACGACGCCGAGGCGCCAGCCGGTGCAGCCGAAGTTCTTCGAGAACGAATAGACGCCGATGACGTTCGACGGGAGCTCGGCCATGAGCGACCGGAAATGCGGCACAAACGTGCCGTAGACGTCGTCGGTGACGATCATGAGACTTGGATTCTTGCCTTTGACAATACGGACAATACGTTTCAGCTCCGTGTCCGACAGCGCGAGCGACGGAGGATTGCTCGGGTTCACACACACCATGAGCTTGATTCGACGGTTCGCCAGTTTGTCGAGTTCACTGTGTGGGTAATGCCAGGTGTGGCTACCGTCGCCACGTGCATCGGAAGCCATGACTCTCACGATCTTGAACGAAAATCGCTCCATTTCGGCGATCTCGATGTAGGGGGTAAACGTCGGCACCATCAGGGCGATGGTGTCGCCACGTTTGAGCAGCCCGTTCTGCATGAGAGAATCGAAGATGTAGCACATCGCCGCCGTCCCGCCTTCGACGGCGAATAGGTCGAATTGGCCCTTCGGCGGTCGGCCGTCGCACATCTCCTTCATCAGATAGTCGTGCACGATGTGCTCGATATGCACCAGCATCCGGTCCGGGACCGGATAGTTGTCGCCAATGATTGAGTCGGCAAGTTCGTGGACAAAGGCATCGGCGTTGAAGCCTTTCTTTTCCACTCCATACTGATACATCCTCCTCAGAAAGAGTTCGCCCGGTTGCCCCCGGCAGGTACCAAGAAATGTCTGAAAGCGCTGTGCAATTTCGGCCTTTGCCGGCATGCCGGCGAGGATCTTTTCGTCCCAGACGCGCCGGCTTTCTCCAAGGGCGAACTGCCCGAGCAGAAAGAACGCTTCGCGCGGCTCGGTGGCAATCCAGTTCGGATTGCCGCGGCCCGCGTTCAGCATAGCCGCGGCTCCCTGGCGCGCGGTTTCCTTCGAGAGCTGGATGAGATTATCTTTGAGTTCGAAGGGGGAGAGTTTGGCGAGCGCCTTCTGCGTTGAACGGCTGGTCTTTAACTTTCCGGAAACTTGGCGCATAGAGCCTCCGTCTTGAAACATTCGGAATGTCAGCGGGTACTGGCATGTCCTTGGTCAGTCTGGTTGAAGTTCCCCTCACATTCCGTTTTGATTTGTTCTTATAAAGATGAGCGCGCTTCTCCATGGCTTGCGAATCGCATATGCCCTCATGGCCCTCATTTCATCATCAACACGATGACGATGCCCCAAATGATCAACAGGGTATTGCCGACGGCGTAGGTAATCGTATAGCCCAATGCCGGCACCTTGCTCTTCGCCTCATCCTGAATCGCTCCTAATGCGGCCGTTGTGGTCCGCGCACCAGCGCAAGCCCTCAACAAAATGCCTGGGTGCATCTTGAAGAGGTACTTCCCCGCGAACAGGCCTATGACGAAGGGCATCACCGACACAAAGATTCCCCACAGAAAGAGGCTCAAGCCCGCTTCCCGCAGGCCCTGGACAAAACTGGGCCCCGTCGTGATGCCGACGACTGCAATGAAAATCGTGAGTCCCATATTGTTGAACGCCCAGAGCGCTGGTGCAGGAATACGTCCGAACATTGGGTGTACCGAGCGCAGCCAGCCACACACGAGACCGGCTATGAGCGCACCCCCGCTCGTACTGAGGCTTAACGGAATACCTCCAATGGCGAGACTTGCGGCACCGATCACGGCGCCAATCGCGATACCAAGACCCATGAAGACCACATCAGTTTTCTCAGTGGGTCGGTCCCACATACCCGAGGCCTTTGACCGCTCGCTCCAAGTCCCGCTTGGCTCCAAGGATCTGCAGGACGTCACCACGGTCCACTGTCGTGCCGGGCGTCCACGGCATGTCCTGGCCACCTCTAATCAGCTTGCGCAAAAACACTCCGCGGCCATTCTGATTTGCTTGCTGGGACTCCGCGATCTGCTGAAGTGTTTTGCCGGCCAAATTCTTGTTCGTGATCACCACATCAAGAATCTCCGCCGGGAACTCCAAAAGCTCACGATCGTCTACCTCGGGCCCTAAGTCGGCCTCATTTCTCAGCAGCACCTCGCGCGCTGCCGCCACCGCCATCACATCACCGCTCTGAATGACCATCCTGGGATCCGGATCAAGAATTCTTCCAGCCGTGCGAATGTTCTCGATGAAGACCCGCGCTGGGCCACGCCCCTTCTCGACAAAATCTCGAGAAGGCGCCAGCCCTTTCTCGAGGTCGGAGATCGTCTTGCCGACATATTTAGAGACGCTCGCGATGCTATAGGCTCGGAGGGCGATGCGGGGGTAGGTGGTGAGGCTTTCCTCTTCGCCCAAACCGCCACCCATTTTGGCCTCATATTCTTCGCATTCCTTCGCCAGATCCACGCGCAGGAGCTTCGGGCCCATAGAAGCAAGAAACCAGGCCGATCCGGCGGTTCCGAAGAGGTAGGTCACCGCATACGCGACCGGCATGGCGTCGATCATTTTCTTGGCTTCGCCCGGTGGAAGTCCCAAGTTGTTGATCGAATCAGAGGCCACGCCGAGCACCGCCGAGATGGTGGCCGCCCCTGAAAGCAGCCCGGCGGCCTGGCCCGCGTTGTAGCCGGCGAGCTTCGCCGCCACGAAGGCGCTGATGAGAACGGAGACACAGACCAGGCATGCGAAGAGAACCTGCGGCAATCCGTCGCTCTTCAGTCCTCGGAAGAATTGAGGCCCCACCCCATAGCCGACCGCGAAGAGGAACATGAGGAAGAAGACCGACTTCACGTCAGACGAGATCGTGATCTCGAGTTGTCCGATCAGCACGCCCATCAGAAGGACGCCGGTTACATTGCCCAGGCTGAATTTCCCTAATTTGATCGGCCCAATGACGAACCCCAGAGCCAGGGCGAGGAAAATTGCGATCTCGGGATAGTGACGTAGCGTCTCAACCATCCACTGCATACTCGCCTCACTTATGATCGTAAGCGGGATAACCCAGGTCGCTCACTTAGCGGCACCAAACAGGTTCACACCCAACCTCTCACTGATAAATTCGATCGCGCGCGCGGCACGAACACTGTTTCCGGCTTCATCAAGAGGAGGCGAGAACGCCGCGATCGCAAACTTCCCAGGCACGACCGCCACGATGCCGCCGCCTACGCCTGTCTTCGCCGGCAATCCGGTCTCCCATGCCCATAATCCCGCTTCGTCGTAAAAGCCCGCCATCATCATGACAGCAAGAATCTTCGAGACATGCTTGACATCCACCACACGTTCGCCTGTGACAGGATTTATCCCGCGGTTGGCTAAGGTAGCCCCCATCGTCGCAAGTTGTTTTGTTGTGATTCCCACTGAACATTGTTTGGTATAGACATCCGTCGTCTCGAGCGGGTCGGCATACAGACGCTCGTAGCTGAACAGCAATTCGGCGATACCACGATTGTGCTGATTCGTGTCGGCTTCGGACTTATAGACGTCTTGATTGAGCAGCAGTTTGGCTCCCGCAAACTTGTTGTACGTGGCGAGAATCTTTTCCCATCGTTCATCTGGAGAAGCGGCTTTGACCAGGCTGACCGACGCCATGGCGCCGGCGTTGACCAGTGGATTGACGGCAGACTTGTGGATCTCGACGGCCATGACGGAGTTGAAAGGCATCCCGGTCGGCTCGACGCCGATCTTCTTTAGAACTGCCTCCTCGCCATGTTCTTGCATCACCAGCGCCATCGTGAAGGGCTTGGAAATGGATTCGATGGCAAAGGCGTACTCAGTGTCGCCGGCGGCATAGACTTCCCCTTTGGCCGTCACGACCACGATGCCAAAAAGGTTGGAATCAACTTTGGCAAGGTAGGGAATATAATCGGCATTCTTGCCTTCCTTGACGTCCTTGAATTTGGCATGCGCCTCATTTACGAGACCCTGGAAGACGTCAGAACTCGGTAGTGAGATGTCGGCCGCTTGCACGTCGGCGACGAAAGGCAGCACGAGCCAAACCATCAATGCCAACCGCGTGACCACCTGAGTCATCTTCTCCTCCCTTCGACTGAATGGGTATTCAAATGGAAGACCCGTTTCCAGTCCGTCTTCTAATGATCACCATCCAGCCTTCCGCACGTCATTGGCTTCTCGGTGGTTTAGTTCATCTCCTCGATATTCCTCAGCGATGCCGGATATCGTGCCATCCTCGAGCCTTTTCAATAGTCATTCAGGCCTTGTGAATTCGCCTCGATACCGATCTCTGGTTTTGCGCGTGGTCGCTTCGACGAACAAGACCGATGTTCCCTTATAGCTGTATAAGGGAAGCGTTAATGTGGGACGCTCCGTATCTCCGATCAAACGACCGTCTTGTATTTCAAATGATCTAGCGCCAATCGCCACGTTAGAATTACTTTGTCCGGCGAAAAGATAAGTACCGTTGTCGTGACAGAATAGGATCGAGGGCGGGTAAGAGCCACTGTCACTATTGACAGGGACGCAAACTTGTAGAGAACAGCTACTTAGAGACAATCGCGCTGCAGTGCTTACAAAAATGCGGGCTCCAAGGCTTCATGAGGCCTCAGCGATCCAGAAATTGCCGGATGACGGGCTCGTTCTCAATGACCACTTTTGCAGCAGCGGCGAGAATCAAATCGCGATCACAGGCGGATTCGAGCCATAAACGGGTCACGATCCCGGAGAGATGCGTGGCGACCTGTTTCGGAGATTTCCAATCGATTCGTTCCTTCTCGCACGAGGCGGGAAGGTCGCTCAAATCCTCGTTCCAGTGCGCATCGGTATGGCGCAGACGGATGAGGCGAATTCGGTCCGGACCCGGCAGCAATCCCATGGCTTGCCCGATGGACAGAAACAATGCCCGATACGCGAGCGATCGTTCTTCCATGATGGAGGGAATTCTCGAATAGTCGTAGGTAAACAGGCTGAAGCCTTCTTTGCGATTGTCCAAGACTTCTCCACCTACAGAAAAAGGGAACGAACTATCGACGACGATAATGATGGCGCGCCTGTTCGGATCTTCCCCAAGCTTTTTCAGAAATACCATTAACAGAGATTCAGCGCCGGTATTGTCGGACAATCCTCCATCGCCGATGTGCCAATACCGGGTTTGATCCCCAACACCCAACGTGATGGGACCGATAATCGGCGGGAACGACATAGATGCGGCCACCGCTGAGGCTAATCGAGCCGGACAGACATTGATCCCCAAGTCATCAGGCACCACGGAGATCAGACTGTCCCACCTCACACGCATGAGGTCCATAGCAGGCTTCTGCAGCGTGATGGCTTGCGGAGACTGTTCCAGCTTCCCGATCAAATCGAACTGGGAATCGTTTCGCGGAAGGGTGCTCAGGAGAAAGCGTCGTCCGTCATTGTACAGGGTCGTATTGATGAGAAGACGAGGGCTGTCTCCCCGCACTTCCCGTTGTCCCAGTTCCGTAAAATTGGTGTCTCCTAAATAGTTTTCACTGAGGGTCTCCGCAAGAGATCGGGCCGTCCAGGATGGATTGAACCATCGCAGGTAGAGCAATTGTCGCCACAGCAATGGTCTCTCATAGTCCTTGGCCATGCTCTCTTTGAAATCTTTAAAAAAGCGTTGATAGTCGTCGCTCATCTCCCCAGCGGGATTGAGTACGCGAACTTCGCGCGGCGGTTTCTTCAACGCAAAATATGCCGATGCCATGCTCCCGCCAGACACGCTCGAGATATAGGAGACTTGTTCGAGCAAGGAGCGCTTCTCCGGACCGATGGCCAGCCGGCCTATGGCTTCGAAGGCTCCGGCAGCAAACAACGCGGCGCGACTGCCCCCACCTGACACTGCGAGACCGACAAGGACATCTTGATTGCGAGCCGGCGTGATGCAAAAGGCTGGAACGTCGGTGACCTGGACAGTGTGAACCGGCGTCGCACGACATCCGACACACAGCAGAATCATCGAGAGAACGAGACACTTCATGGTTCGCGGTGCACTCATGAAACCCACGTGATGAAATGCTGACGCCGCATCGCGCCCTATACACCGTGTCTGCCGCCCATCCGCTTGCAAGGCGATTAGATTGTGTTGGAAAAGAATAGATTTGGCGAAGAGGAAGAACCACTGTCATTATTGACAGGGATGGACCGATGCGGGAGCACGTTGCTCAGAGTTGAGAGACAGCAGGTCCGGCCTTATGTTGAGCGTCGTGCGACTGGAAGGCTGGGAAGCTGTTGGTCAGTCTGTAGCATGGAACGCGTTTGCACCATGATCTGCGTAAAGCTGGCCGCCTTTGCCTCGCTATCCGCCGCGGCTACCAGGCAAACTGCGCCTGGAGGCGCGCAACATTCTCATACAGGCCCGTGACACCCACCACATTGTTATTGACCGTGTAAGTAAACGCATAGCGGATCGCGTACTTTCTCACGAACCAATTGACGCCGACGGTCATGCCCGTCCAAATGCTCGCATAATTGCTGGCATCCAGAATGGAGAATGACGCGACGGCTTCTCACTCGTCTCGGAAGACCATGTAGCCTCGATTGACAGTGAACTTGTGCAGGCCGGTGGTGCCGTTTTCGTCGATCCCACCTGTAAAGTTTGGATTCAGCAACTTTCCATGCACATCTGGTATTCGATGTCACCCGAGAATCCAAATCCCCGAATGCCCCACTGGCCTCAAAGCCGTAGGTGCTGCGACGTCGGCATTCGTGGTGAGACTGCTTGGGCCGTTCACGACCACGGTATTGTTGCTCGTATTGTTATGGTTGTTGTTGTTCCACCAACCATAGATGGCCCCGCTCATATGACTCGCCATTCCTTCGTGCCAAAATCCCCGATCCAACCCGCTCTCGGCGAGCGGCTTGGGGTTAAACGGCATCTCGCCCCAGGGGTAATAGTCGATTCGCGCCGCAAACATGTTTCCCCATTATTGGCGGCGCTGGCATTGCGGTCTCATCTATAACTTCACTGCGGAAGTCGCACTCCATATTCATGAGCGTTATTCGTCGAACTGAACCCAGCGAGTCGATATGAGTACACCGTCGCTTCCAGATTTGTTACTGTGTCGGCATCAATTTTCGCATCACCTCTTCGAGGTTAAAGCTCGCGGGTTTCTGGCGAATTGGAAACTCCTTAAAGCTCGAAAGCCACCGAGCCACCACAGCCTGTGAAGGCACGATCGCGAACATTCTCTCTGCCGCCCATCTGTCATACTCGATCGACTCCGGCCCCCGTTCAAACGGGTCGGCTCGCAGATTGAAGAGGGTCGGGAAACGGAGGTTGGTGAATTCGCGCTTCCAGACATTGAAACCTACGTGATTCTGCTCCTTAAAGGCGATTTTCCAATTCTGCACTCTCACGGCGAGTAGATCGCCGTCGTCGCTCCAGTAGAGGAACTCCTTGCGCGGCGACTCCTTCACCTCTCCCTTGAAGAAAGGCATGAGGTTATGCCCGTCGAGGTGGACCTTGAACGACTTCTTTCCTGACTGGCAACCCTTCTTACACCGTTCGACCACATCCGTGTCTCCGCCTGCCGCGGCAAAGGTCGGAATCAGATCCTCGTGCGCGAACATGTCGTTGTAGATCGTGTGCGGCTTGATCACTCCCGGCCACCGGATCTCCATCGGCACGCGGAAACCTCCTTCCCAGTTGGTCGCTTTCTCACCCTTGAATGGCGTACTACCGCCGTCAGGCCAGGTCATCACCTCGGCACCGTTATCCGTGGTGTAGACGACGATGGTGTTATCCGCGATCTTCAGATCATCGAGTTTCTTCAACAGTTGGCCAACGTGTCCGTCGTGCTCGACCATGCCGTCAGGATAGAGACCGAGGCCCGTTTTACCATCGCTTTCTTTTTTCAGGTGGGTGAACACATGCATCCGGGTGCTGTTGAAGTAGCAGAAGAAAGGCTTGTCTGCCTTGTGCTGACGGTCGATGAAGTCGAGCGCAGCGGCGAGGAACTCCTCGTCCGCCGTTTCCATCCGCTTACGCGTTAATGGTCCGGTATCCTCGATCTTGCCATCGGCATGCGAGTGGATCACGCCGCGTGGGCCGAAGCGTTTGCGGAATTCAGGATTCTTAGGGTAGTCGGGGTTCTCCGGCTCTTCTTCCGCATTGAGATGGTAGAGATTGCCGAAGAACTCGTCGAACCCATGATTGGTCGGCAGGAATTCGTCCTTGTCACCCAGGTGGTTCTTTCCAAATTGCCCGGTAGCATATCCGAGCGGCTTCAGAATCTCCGCAACGCTCGGGTCTTCTGCTCGCAAGCCAATGTCCGCACCGGGCAGTCCGACTTTCGTGAGCCCGGTTCGGATGGGGGACTGTCCGGTGATGAACGCGGCCCGCCCAGCCGTGCAGCTCTGTTGTCCATACCAGTCCGTGAACATCGCGCCTTCATGGGCAATCCGGTCGATGTTTGGCGTCTGGTATCCCATGATGCCGCGATGATAAATACTCGGATTGAACCAACCGATGTCGTCTCCCATGATGACCAGAATGTTGGGCTTCTTATCCGCGGCATGAGCGGAAAGGGCTAGAAACGCCGATCCTCCGAAAGCAAGGACCATCCCCAGAAGACTCACGAACCAGCCTGTCCGCCTCATTGTCTACCTCCTTGAATCAGACATTTTCTTCGGCTTCTGTACCCCAATCGCCATGTCTTCGATAGCCGCGCCGCTGTTCCGATAAAGTCTTACTGCCAATAGGCAGTAGAGACTGAGAGGAGAGAACAGCAAAGGAGAGTCCGTCAGCGGAGGGACCAGTCGTTATGGGCGTGAACGAGCCAAGGCGCTAGATCGGCTCTTCGGTACCTGCCAATCTTTCCAGGATTCGTCGATCATGCCGGAGCGCACGGCCATGACGATGGCGTTCACCAGGTCATCCGTGTAGAGCTTCTTTTTCACGCGTTGCAGATGCATGGTGACGGTCCGCTCGGCGATGCCTTCTTCAGCAGCAATCTGCTTAATCGCTTCTCCCATCACGCGCCTCTCTAAGATAGTGACCTCGCGATCGGTCAGAAGCGGGCGCGGGCAGGCTTGTCTCAGAGCCGCGCAGAGGCTTGGCAGGAGGAGGCGAAAGAGCTTGACGCTCGCACGGCAGCTTTCCTCCGAGGGCAGAGCGACAGCGCAATATACATACAGCTCACGGCCTATCCATCCTCCCGAAATGCTGTGATTGAGACCGGATTTGATCACCCTCTCTCGATGCTCAGGCGCAAATTGGTCCCCGCAGCGGTGCGCGACGTCCATCCAGACCTGCAGTTGTTTGGTGCGAAACCACTCCTGAATCACGGGGCTTTTTGTCACCATGCCTTTGGTGAGGAACCAGCGTAGGTAATCATTTGGAAATTTATCATGATAGATGAACGCAAGCTTATGGCTCTCCAGGTATCCCCATGCGCAGATGAAACTTTGATACGGAAGAAGTGCTTGCAGTCGCTTCACCAGATCTCGAAATTGTTTTGGGGTGCGGCAGCGCTCCGCGTAGGATTTGAATTGTTCCATGAGCGTCAATCCCATCGCCGACCTGGCATGCACGGGTGAGGTCCTCGCAGAGGTCACAGGATCTCCTTAGACTAATCACTACGTGTCAAATTATGCGGCTCCTGTTTTGACATATTGTCTCGCCGGCTATTCCACTATACCATCACAGTGAGGCCGGAAACGTTGCGGCAGCTAAGTTGCCCCGCACCTGACCTGATCCACAGCGAGGAAACCATCCAATGGTCGAGAATGAGAAAGAACACGGCTCGAAAGACAGTTGCCACAATGCCTATAGGCTCAGAATAGGTCGTATCGGTCATTGCGACTGGGATCTCGCCACCAATGCAATGGTCTGGTCCCCCGGCATGTACAGCATATTCCAACTGGATCCCTATAATAGTGCGGAAGACATATGCCTCATTCACTTCCTGAAATGGTTCCATCCTGACGACCGCCCAAAGGCTCGAAACCTCATCTGGCTGGCGCTGGACTCGCGACAACTTCAAGAGGGGCAGTACTGCATTGCTCACATTACAGGCACGATACGGAATGTGTCTCTCCTTGCGGAGCCGGCATTGAGTGAAGCAGGCCAGCCGGTACGGATGGTAATGACCCTTGTTGAACTGATCGAAACCAGGGGATCGGAAGAAACCGTCAGCCAAAACTGATGTCTCCGTTCAGCCTGACGGAGTCTTTCTTGTCGACTGGTCGAAGAGTCCCTAGCTGTAATAGCAACGCGTCCCATTACTCTTGCCGTCCATCGCAACGACAGGGTTTCACCGCACGGAGAGCTGTATAAACCCGTCGGCTTCGACTAGAACCTCAACTCCCCCCGGCATCAGATAGATGCTTCGTGGTTCGGCACTCGTGACGGTCCCCTCCAACCATATTCCCTCATGGAGTTCGCGGTTGAGTGTCGCGGCAAGCTGTTGACGTAACCCTTCAATTTGGCCCGAAAGATCGATGTCTAGATAAGGTTTTATCTGGAACAGGATGTCGTCATGCACTAGCCAGCCAGCTGCGCGCATCAGGGCATCCTTTGTGTCCACCGTAAAATCAAATTGTTTAAAAGTGAGCGTTTGGGATATCGTCTCGATCACCGGTTTGCCGACGGCATAAATTTTTCCATTCACTGCGCCACTGACGCCCAAAGCCAAGATCAGACGGTCGCCACTCCCGTACGTCTGAACGGAAAGAATTTTCAGCCGTTGATCGACCGACATCCCTATCTCTTGCCCGACCAACCGCTGTTCGAGCCGACGGTTGATGTCACCATATCCAGCCAGAACCGGCACGGCAAGGTGGAACCCGTCTTGCGAAATCGGTGTTAACTCAAGCGGCGGCATCGGTCGCTCGGCGACTGTGGTCTGGGGTCCGAAATACGCCTGCGGCTTGAGGATTAAATTCACCGATGTCCGAATATTCTGTGAGTCGTCAGAGCCAATGGGACTGACCTTTGCGCCGACCGGATTCAAATTGAGCCACAGTTCCGATGTTAGTGGCACAGGCTGCTGAAGTTTCCGCCAAATTGTCTCCGCCCTTTTCCGTGCTTGACTCCGTTCCCGAACCTTCGCATCAATCCTCTCTGCGAGGGCGCGCAGTCGCGCATTCACCAGGGGCTCCAGAATCCGCGTTGCATCGAAATTCATACCTTCAAGCGTATTGCAACGATCGAGAAATTCCGGGGGATCGAACGAGGTCTCTGATGCAAGGGTCCACTTATCCGTCCAATTCAACTTTGACGTCGCGGCGAGCCGTAGCCGCTTCAAGCCATCCTGCCCGTATCCGCACCGGACTTCCTGAACATCTCCATCGGGACGATCCATTCGCACCGCAAGTCGATACAGATTCTCCGGCAACTCCAACGCAAGCTGGTCTCCAACCATCCGCAAGTTAAGCGGTCCTCGTATGAAATAGTACTGATAATGAACTCGGTCTCGAGCGCCAGCCAGATCCACATCCCGCCAGGTGTCCTCCTGACCTGCTTCGCGGGGAACGGCGGCGTCCGCAGCAAAAGCCAAGTCATTCACGGGGACACTGACTTTAAGATGAACGATCGATTCTTCAATATGCGGGGGCGGCGGAGGAGGCGCCAGACGATCAGTGGGCTTGGGAATCTCTACCTGAGTACCCCCGCACCCGGCCAAAAGGCAGAACACTAAAATCGAGAGCGCGCAATAGTAGGTACTCAAATTCAGGCTTATCCCGATCCGGCGCTTCTGATTCCGCATCTTCATCATCTTATTTACCGACCTACCATGCAAATTGCGTTTGCATCCTGGCAACGTTTCCATACATGCCCCGTCAAACCGCTCACATTATTATTGGGTGCAGAGTTGGCGACACTCGGTCATGCCCGCGGCGCGTCCTTTACTAAGCGAAATCCCAAATGATTCGTGCCGGTATCGGGGGCACCTTTCCCGCGACCACCCGGCATGTAGCGGGCGCAGTACTGGTCCGTACAGAGGAACGAGCCGCCTTTATGCACCCGCTTGGCTACGCCGGGTTCTGAAGGATCAAAACTTTCCGAAGCCTTCGGCCCCTTTGGATTCCATATAGGATCACCCTTCTTCAGGCGGCGCGCATATGTATCCGGCCGATACCAGTCGGCAGTCCATTCCCAGACGTTCCCGGCCATGCCGTAGAGTCCGTAACCATTCGAGGGAAAAGCTTTGACCGGCGAGGTAGAAACGTATCCGTCGGACGCTCTATTGTGGTCGGGAAAATGCCCCTGAAACGTATTGGCCATGATGTGGCCGTCAGGTAGAAAAGTGTCGCCCCAGACGAATCGCTTGCCTTTCAATCCTCCGCGCGCCGCGTGTTCCCATTCTGCTTCCGTAGGGAGACGCTTGCCCGACCACTTGGCATAGGCCTCCGTGTCCTCATAAGTCATATGGACCACGGGATGGTCCATCCGTTTATCGATCGAGCTCCCCGCACCTTCTGGATGGCGCCAGTCTGCGCCCCTGACGTAATTCCACCAGACAAAGTGATTGTGAAGCGGCACCGCATGAGTGGGCGGCGAAAAAACAACGGACCCGGCAAAAAGATTTTCCTTCGGTGCACCTGGATAATCCTCCGCGCGAGGGACGCGTTCGGCGACGGTCACATAGCCGGTGGCTTGTATGAACTCGGCGAACTGCGCGTTGGAAACTTCAGTTTCGTCCATCCAGAAACCATCGACCACCACGCGATGAACCGGCTGTGCATCGCGAAACAGGGGCTCGTTCGAACCCATATCGAACTCACCGCCGGCTATCCAGATCATCCCTTGAGGAGAATCTGATCGCTGCGTCTCGCCGATGTACACGCCGTACATCACCACAGGAACGGAAATTACGATGACAGTAACGAAGATAAGCAACAGGAGAGGGTACATGTAACTGAATCTGTTGAGCCGGATGGTGGACGGACTTGCGGCCCACTTCATGCGCCGGTTAGATTTTTTACTCATAATTTCATCGCCACTTACATCGAAAGCCCGTGACATCGACCGATCTCGATGTCGCGAGCTCCGTAGTGATCGAGCGCTGTCTCAGCATAGACAGCAAAGACTGTACTGAGGTCGTATGGAAAGATAAACTGTCAGAACTGACAGGGTAGCCAAGAAGAGTACGACACCTGACCGCTCCGGCACTCCACTACCGCGAAAGGTTTTTCACCGAGGATCCTGGATCTGGTTGGACTCCAGGCCACGGCGAGCCAGGCCCTAACCCAACGCACATTCTGTTTAGCTATAAACGATGAATGAACGGCTCTATCCTACCTTATAGCCCTTTCCGGAAAGACATACGCCATAAGCGCGGTTCCATTCTTGTTGCTTTTGCTGTTGAGCAGCAGACGATTGCTTCACGGACTCTTGGTATTGCATTTCGGATCGGCGTCGCCTAGCCACTCCCGCCCCTCCTCCAACCGCCGCCCCGACGGCCGCCCCTTTTCCTGCGTCTCCTCCAATGGCGCCCCCGATGGCACCCACTGCCGCCCCGCGCGCGGCGCCTTTGGCAACTTGTCCACTCTCGGGCGGTGGTGGTGCAGCAGCGACTGACACTTGATTTGGATCGATCCCTGTTTGCTCTTTCGCCCACTTGTAACAAGTAAACTGATCCAACTCCTGTTGCTCTTTGCTCTGGCCCTTTTCGGGAAAGATAAACATCTCGGCCTGAGCTCCATTTGAAACGACAAAGAGCGCCAGGAGTGAAACAAGTCCTATGGCAACGGGTACGTGCATTTCAACTACCTCCGAATAGTCTTGAGCGCTGTCACCTGTTTTGATCAGACTCATTTGGGGATGAAGGAATTTTATAACTCAGCGATGGCCATATGGCCACGCCTTCCCCTTGCTGCTCCGCGGTGTCAAACCCAATCACCCTTGTAGATTGCTCGACTTCAAGGCGCGAGATCATTTCACCTTCGCCGGTGATACCGGTGAACTTCCCGGTGCCTCCCACGATCTTGAATGGCCCTCGGCAACTTTCCATATCGCCGGTGCACGTGAATCGAGCGTACACGCGGTTGCCTTCTTCATCGGTCAGGATGCAACGGCCCTGTCCGGTCCTGGTCATCTTTTTTAAGTCGCCTTCGGCTGTGGCAGGGCACACAATCGAGGCTGCATGCAGCGATCCCTTCCCATCGTCCACATACAGAGTCCCGCTATAAACGCCTACTAAATAGGCTTCGGCAGGGCCGACTGGAAATACGAATGACCGCCCTTTCCACGTCGCAACAGCCTTAACCGACCCTTCTTCGGCAGCTGCACCGCTGACAAGACCGGTCGTGACGACGACCGCTGCCATGGTAACTGCCAGCAGTGTGAACCTCACTATCTTCATAGATAGACCTCCTCTCGGAACACACGACCTGAATTACTTCGCCGTGTGGGAGACATACACCTACGCATGGATAAAACGATTTTTATAAGCCATGCTTATTGTTTAGATTTCCACTGGATTCTCGCTTCGAGCCTTCTGCCTGAGTTCAATAAGCAAGTGGAATCTGCTCAGCAAGGACGCCATAGACCGCAGCACGGATTTTGTTTTCAATCTGAATGTAGCGTGCAACCTTTCTCTCGGGAATGACCCCTTCAAGCTTCTCGGCATACGACTGCTTCAACTTCACCTCTGCTTCCTCGGCATCGAGCACTTGATTCATCAGCTTCTCCGCCTTACTATCCGGAAGAGGGCCACTGTTATAGGCCTCCGCATACTCGACGATCGTGCTGCCGAGGCGCTGGTTTATTTGCTGCAACTTCTGTTGGTACTCATCGTAAATCGGCCAAAACTTCCTCGACTCGGCATCCGTCAGATCCATGTTGTTGGCGACGAGTAATTTCTTGTCGGCTCTGACCTTTTGCATCAAGATTTCCAGATTCTTGTCCGACCCCGCCCGAGCTGTTCTGGCGCGATTCATATCATCGAGCGCCGCTTTCTCATGCTGAGCCGACGAGTATCCCTGCGGAGGGGCAGCTGTAGCCGGCTGGCCCTTAGACTGTGAGGAAGCACACCCCTGCATCATGATGACGAAACTGACGGCGATTACACCTAACCCCATGGTTTTCATTTGAATCCTCCTCGATAAGTTGTCTTCCGTTCGCTTCAACGCTACAAATTCCAATCCATCAATAAATAAGCGGAATCTGTTCTGCCAGTTCTCTCCTCAGGAGTGACCGGATTTTGGTTTCCATTTGTATATAGCGGGCGACCTTCGGGGGGGGCAGCACGTTTTGAAGCTTTTCGGAGTACGAGCGCTTCATTTTCACTTCGTCCTCTTCTTCCGCTAAGGCTTCATTCACCAGCTTCCTCGCCTTATCTTCTGGGATCGGACCTTTGTTGACGGTGTTGGCGTAGTCCTTAATCGTGGTGACCATCCGTTGATTGATCCCCTCCAGATCCTTTTGAAACGAATCGTAGATCGGCCAAAACTGTTCGGCTTCCGTATTCGTCAGGTCCATGTTCTGGCTGATGATCATTTTTTTGTCCGCCTTGATCTTCTGCTTCAGGATCTCGACATTAGTATCTGAAGCGGTCTGGGCAAGGGCCGCCGTTGAAAACATGACGGTTCCAATCAATGCGAGTATTGGCAGTGACTTCATGATCTTCTCCTTTGTGATAGGGCGTTATCCGCCCTCTTGGTTACTTCATCAAATCAACAGCTGCGGCCTGCAGGTCAGCTGATTTTGGATTGGTGACTGATCGTTTTATGAGAATGTCCGCAGGTCTCACCCCCCTCCCGTAATACCGTTCATTCGATTCATCCGAGACGGCAATGATCGCCCCATCCAACGCCATACCCCCAAAAGCTCCCTTTGTTCGTCCGTACGATACAATGTCTGCGCCAACACCGGCGACTGACGTGCTGCCTCCAACTGGCCCCACGGTTATCCCCGTGTCCGCACCGAGTTTGAAATCCGAACTATAAAACTTCTCCAGAGCTCGTTGACTGGTGACGACAAAGACCAATTCCGATGCGTCGCCTCCAGCCTGGATTCCGAAGCTCACGGCTCCGATGTTATAAAATGCGGGCTGGGACCACTGTCCTGTCTTTTCATCACGGGCAAGGAGCACACCGCTGCCTCCGGCGCCGCCGAATATGAAAGCGCCCCGTAGAAGCTGCGGGACAATGAAGAGACCTTTGGCATCCCTCCACCCGCGCACCGCGTCTTTGAGGGCCGGATCGGCAGCAAACGCTTCCATGGTCATCTTGGCTTTGTCGACGAGCTGTTCTTGCTCCATCGGCGTCGCGGCCATAGCAGACGTCGTTTGCCCGAAGATCATGACGCCGGCGAGCACGGCAATGAAGCCGCATCGTTTGACCGCAGACAGAAGCACCTTCCCCTGACTGTTCATGACTTAATCCTCCCTATAACTGATCATAACGGCCCGATCATACGGTGGACCTCTCTAACTGGGGAACTGTCAAATCTGACAGTGCCTGTTTGCTTGACGGTACCTTTCTAAAAGTGGGATTCTAGTTGAGCGACCTAAAACCGTCGCCGAGTTCAGCTTGTGTAGGTTAGGAATCTACGGGCGGCAACTCGGCAAACTTCTTGATATCCCGCCGTCTGCAGGATCGTTGGACCGCACTAGACAATAAAGGAATGCGATTTTCTGTGAAGCAATCGTTGAGTCTCTGGATGCTTGAGGAACGAAGCATGGAGCGAGGATAAGAGCTCACACTCAGTTTACGGTACTGTCAATTCTAACAGTGTCGGTTTGGCCATTCTCTTATTACACTTCGTTTGTGGTGCTGTTTCGTCATAGCAATCTGCATTTATAGAGACTGCGGCCAAGGCTATTACCAACGCAAGGGATACATGACGGGCATGAGATGCGCCGATCAGATTGTACATTGACTCGTGCCATGGGGTTTCCCCGTGAGAAATGCCCGACCGGAACCTTCCTCCTCTTTATTGGTTTACCTTCCATTTATAGGCTTCGGTTTACTTTGCTGGTCCTCGTCACGCTGGTTCTTTCCGGCTGTTTGCGCGTCATCTCAGTCGATTATGTCCCCGCTAACCCCTACAGGGGACAAGGAAGCGTCGCTATCGGTCCCTTCCAGTATTCCGCCTCACAAGACCGAAAGATCGGGCCTCGTCACATCGAATCGAATCCGCAAGGCATGGGACAATTTTATTTATCGAAAGACGTCGCTGAGTTCTTGGCCGACGCTGTAGCAGGCGAATTGACTTTCTCAGGATATAGCGTGAACTCGACGGCTGTTCTAAATATTTCGGGCACCATCGAGCGGTTCTACTACGATCCTGTGGATGCCCAATACGCTTCTTTGGAACTTATCGTTCACTATACGATCCGAGTCGGAGAGAAAGAGGCCTATGTGCAGACCACGAGAGCATTTCAGAAAATTCCCAAAAGTGCCCTCGCCATCAGTCGTTTGATCCACGCCGCCACAAGCGACTCCATTCATCAATTTCTCAATGGCGCCCGTCAAGCTAACGTGTTGACACTTTCTGGCCCCTGAGATCTCGAGCAAATCGGCTTTGAAAATGATGGCAATGTTGGCTTGATATGGTCATCGATGGCCTTCCTCAGCTACACGTATCTCATGATCACAGATGAACAGAGCGCCGAACACGTTTTGTCGACCTTTCCTAGACTTTGCATTGAGCCAGATCGAGAGCGCATCTTCACATCGCGATCGTCATTGAAAGCAACGCCGTCATCGACGCCGTGATGACGCGACGACAACGACCGACCACATCGATGATCTATTCGACGGCTCACCGATATTCCGTCAGAGACCGATGGGAGCCACCGCTGTCCCAAACCACATCAACATAATAAGTCCCATGATTGCAGAGCGAACGCTTTGCTCTTGCGATACCGTCTCACCCAGGTAGTGAAGAAAGAGGGAAAGGCGCTCGACGACCAGACCAAAGGCTACTAGCGCGAGGCTGGTCCGAACCACGCTAGAAACGTCCGTTCATTTGCCAGGTGGTCTCTGAGATTAGGATTCATCGCTGGAATGATTTGTTTTAGAATGGAACTACGGATGGCGGCAGGCGATGGCACCATACCTATGGGTGGAATAGAGACGGGATGTCCCATCAATCCCGCCTCGATTGTAGGCGTCTACTATTCTGTAATCAGGACTGAAAATATGAGCAAGACAGCCAGAAGGAGTGAACACTAGGGCCACCCCGCACCTGCCCCTCCAAGAGCCTACTGCGGTTCGAGTACCTCACCAAAACCAAAGTCGACTTCACCCTTCTCATCAAAAGGCAACTTGAACGTACGGGGGGCTTCCACAAAGGCAGTTCCTTTGATGCGATAACGAAGCTTGCTGCCACCCGTCTTGTTGAATTCCTGAAATTGGCGAAGAAAACTGCTGAGGCCGGTGATGACTTCGACATTCAACACCTGTGAACTGAACCGAGGAATAGTGACATTTTCTCCGGACATTCCATTCGCAAATTCGTGCTCGTTCAAATCAATGTCGAAACGTATTCCGTTGATGCCTAATTCTTTTTCGTTCGGATTTTGGATTCTAAGTTGAACGTCGAAACGTTGTTCAAAAATCGTCACGTCCTTCGGGGCAATGTTCGCAATAGAGATTTTCGGCGGCTCAGTGTCTGACGGGACCGTTGCGCAAGCCGCCAGAAATAGCCCAGCCAGGAGGAGTGAGCACTTACAGAATCTCTCGATGAGTGAAGGCTCGTTCACCTTGGCCGTCCTCAGGTTGTAGGGGCGAAGCGTTCAGCGCTCGATGGTTTTGGTTATTTCAAAACCGCAGCCAGAGCATTCTTGACCGGCTCACCACCCATCTTGCCGGCAAAATCCGACAGGAGACCGGAAAACTTGTCTACCATTCCGGATTTCATTCCCAAGCGCTGGAAGGCGGACTCTAATCCGGCCTTATCACCGACCGGCCCGGTGACGGCCCCAAGATCCTTCGCGGCTTTCATATACGTATCGGACCCCGGAATCGTTTTCGCCAACGCGTTGAAATCCGCGCTCGGCAATTTCTCTTTCGCCAAGGTGAGTTCGGATCCCACCCCTCCCTTCGCTTGAGTCTCCGTCACACCAAGTTTACTCGTGAGTATCTTCATGAGCGCATCCGAACCGCCTATTGACGGCATCTCCGAGCAACCGGACATAAGTAATACAACAAGAGCCATGAAACCTGTGATCGAAAACCTACGATGCATTGTTTCCTCCTTGTTGCTGCACTCCAACAATCTGCTCATGGTGAACGCAAATCCCGAAGGCATCATTTTCTAAGAATCTTTTTCATCGGTCTACCCAAGAGAAGAGATCAGAAATCGCAGTGTCTCGCTGACAAGTATGGTGATTGCTCGGATGCTTTAAGAAACCAACGGAATGTTTCGAGCCAATTCCAGTCGCAATAGGGACCTGATTTTGGTCTCGATCTGCAAAGAGCGAGCAGCCTTCGCTACCGGCAGCACCTCGTTGAATTTGTCGGCATACGATCTCTTCAAGTTCACCTTCGACTTTTCCACGATCAAAGCTTCGTCGAGCTGAGCCAATATATCGGTTTCATGGCATCTCCTTTTTACCCATGGCAATCTACAGTCCGACGTCGTGATCCAGACGCCAGGCTGTAATATACCGAATTGCGCATCACCTCCATACTGTCAAACCTGACAGGTGGTTCTGTGAGAAGCGCTGTGCAGGGCACCCACGGCATTCCTGAAGCAGTGCCGCCACGAATTCCCTGCCTCCGCCCAAATGCCAGCCAAAGACTAGCTCGGCATAATTTGATGGTTTGAGTCTCGACACGGAGCCGATGTCGAATCAAATCCTCTCACGGCATGGACGAGCGATGTGAGTGACCATCCGTAAACAATCCACTGTCGACGCGTGGATGCGCATGAAGCGGAACGTGCTGTCACCGCGTCAAGTGTGTCCGAGAATCCAGGATTGACACGCCGCCACGATGTGCGCTTCGGGCAAGTCAATCTGAGAGCCGATTTCCAGCATGATTTGACTCAATGACCTAGTCTGCACCGCAATTTCCTGTTTCGATTCAGCGCTCGCCCCGAACACCAGGCGAAATTCGTATATATCTGGATCGAGATTCAAGAGTCGTTTGCACTCCGCACTATCATCCATTTCTTCCGACGTGAGTTTCCCGTTGCGGAAAAACAAATTGGTTATGTCTTTGTTCTTTTTTCTATGCGAAATCCCAGCGCCCCTGTTTTTTTTGAAGTGTCCAACGACGAAAAGCATCTGGCAATCCAAGACTCACAACCTAATGCACCAGCCGCTAGCGAGCCGGAACCGTTGTCCCTACTCCCAACAGACGACCGACTGCTGATCCGGCTCGACGCCACTGCTCCGCCAGCCACTCGAACCCGGTCCGGACCACTGTTTCGGTTAAAAACGGACCCTTGCCTCTTTGGCTCAGGGCAACGATACAAGGATTCTTGTCTGGAGAGGCGGTCCCTTCCGCATTGTCGTCTAGGATCACGTGCGGCACGGACAACGTCCGTCCTAAGGGATCGGCCACATGAAGGACTTCCCATGCCTTACTGGCGGCAATTGAGTTAGCCTTCGTCGAGACCTGTGGGCTGGCCAGCCGCCCCGTCAAACGAATCGGGACAGCAAGACTGAGCAAGGCAACGTCCTTCGGACGCGGTGTCACCAAGAAGTCAACTTCCTCAGTGTCGAGGGCCAACATGCCTGCTGCCACTATCGTGTGATCGGTTCCGTCGATCAGGAGGGCGCCGGTCTTCATCTTTCCATTCAGAATGTCGAATGAGCCGGCGGCGCAATGGTATTGCGTAAACTCCTGCCGTTGCCATGCCTGCGAGAGCATGACGGTCATAAGATTGTTTGCCCACAATTCCACATAGCGAGTCGCCAACCTCGCCGGACCGGCGACGATTTCGAGATGGCCATTCACGTGGGCCAATTGTTCTCGCAGCGTGCGACCGTTTCCTTGGGAGATGAAGCGGATATCGGCACTCCCTTCGACCTTGTCCGTGATCCGGAACGCATTGAACAGCCCACCGTAATTAGTATGAGTCGTGGTTATTTCCACACGGGTGGGGACATCATCGCGGGTCCCGTCCATGGTCAGCAAGCCGGTTGTTACCGCCCCGTCGTGGGCCAAAGAGATCGGCCCCAGGGTCAGCATTCCGTCTTTTAATGCCAACATCCCGACCACATCATGGAATTCGACCGGCGGAGCCGATAGCCGGTTGACCGTCCACTGCACATCCAGGTCAGCTGAACGAAGAGACTCCACGGGTAATACCCATTCAGGGATAAGCCTCGTGCTTTCGTTCGGAACCTTAGCACGCTCTAACTGGAAGGGGTCAACGAACTGCCTCACTTCTTTACCGATCGAGTGAGCCGTCGCAGCCGCCTCCTCCCCTCCCTTCTTCATCGCTTGGGGAAGCGACTCTTTTGTCCTCTCGCTTGCCATAAGCACATCGGCGCGACGTTCGATCATCGGAACCTCAATCAATTCGGATGAGACAATTCCTTCGACCCTTGGTCGAGATCCCATCCATGATACCTCCATGCGTCCGGTGGCATCGCTGTTGCCTACTGTTGCGTGTAACCCCGACAGTCCGATTGTCTGACCTCGGACCGCTGCACGACCGGCCACGGTGAACGGCCCAAGATCAGGCATGTTGATTTGAACCAAACGACCCAGATGAACAAGCGAGGAGCCCTTTAAACTGACGGTGAAATTCGCCGTACCCCGCGCAATCTTCGTTCCGACTTGACCTTCCACCTCGAGCATGAGATCTGGCGCGCGCGCAACCAACCTGAACGGCACTTCATGGGTTGACTCCAGCAATTGTCTCAAGGGTATGGTGGTAATTCCCAGCGACAAGGGAAGGCCACGTGTTTCACCTCGGACCGATAGGTTCATGGAATCCTGGGGCCGCCCCCCAAGCTTGACTTCTGCTCGATCCACTGCCAACAAGAACCCTTTGGTCATTCCAATCCGTATTGTATGGGATTTGGCTATGACCCCTATTACGGCTCGCTCCAACAGATCTTCTTTTGTCCAACCTTCGCTGTCGAGCGAAATATCCACGTGACCCGTACCGACAACTTGTCCGGTGATTCCCATCCGACTCAGCAAACGGCCATAATTTATTTTTTGTAAACGAATGCGACTGCTCAATTTCGGCATAACGCCGGTCACGTCGAGCCCGACGGAGGCGGTGTTGGTCACCGGTTGATTGGTCATCAACGACCATGAGGCTTCCACCTTTCCCCTATCTACGGTGAGCCGAAGCACAAAGGGCTCGAGATAGAACCGGCCGGCACGGAAGCGCTCGACACGCCACTCCACGTCCGCGACGAAACGTTGCAGAACCTGCGCTAGTTCGCGCGCGTTGGGAGGCGGTGTCGAGCCGCCCGATTCCTTCACGCGTGGCGTTTGGTCCATGAAATCGTCAGTTCGTACATTCCGGGATGTCAGGTGTGCACGGACAGCGATACGGTCGCCTGCGAATGCCACATCCATCAGCCCTCCGATGTCGGTTCCGCGTAACCGAGCCACGAAGTTCGAACGCCAGGATCGAGGCGTTTGGCCAATCAGCTTGCCGGACAATCGGAATGGCCCAAGGGCCGAGAGTGAAGGATCCCACTCGTTCAGATCGGGAAGGTCCCCTCGAACGGTGAGTGCCACACCCTCGCCTTCTAGAGGCCGATCTATTGCACCATCGACGATCAAATGGGCCCGGTCGCCATGCAATGCGACCCGGATGGGCCACCTGTGGTTGGAGAGCAATTCAGAAAGTGAACCGGTCCGTGCGTCGATTCTGAAACGCCGGTGCCCATAGTGCCCGGCCAGAGCGAGTTCTCCGGCCGTCGCGAGGGTCATCGATAGATGTGCCTCACTGAGCCCCAGTTCGATGTCGTTTCCTGACTCGAGATTGGCAAGCAGAAAAGAAGCCTTGCTCACATCCGCTGTCACCACCAAGGAGTCCATGACCGCCCTTTGTGTTGTTCCTTTTCCCATGGCCTTGATTGTCACGTCGGCAACGCCCAGAACGCCGTTAGCCAACCCAAATGAGCGGAGCATCATGCCAATGTCGATGGCATGCCCGGAAAGAAAAACGGACCCGCTAGGACTCTTTGCAGCGACATCATATTTGGCGTGTCCTTCGAACCGCGCCCCGAACGCGTCTGCGCCATGTAATAGGAGTCGCAGGTCACCGCTCGTCAGAGTGGCTTCCAGCCCGACGGATTCGAGGGTATGGGTTCCAATGATGACAGTTTCTGCCGTCAGGTGAATGCTCGCATCATGGGCCTTCAGTCCATCGATCAGCTTCATGGCCGATTCTGCATCTTCGCCGGGCGGCGCATCCCCGGAGTTTTCCGGAGCGACGAAATCATGGAGATCGATTCTCTTCGATGCGAGGTTCATCGACCATCTGGGGTGGTCATGATCGAAATGAATGAAGCCATCTCCTTTCAGATCGCTGGAGCCCAATACAGCCTGGACGTTGCTGACGGCAATTTCATCTGCCCCAAGGTTGGCCTCCCCAGAAATTCTGTATGGACCGAGGGAAGGCCATGTGACCGCCAAGAGTTGGTTGAGTGCACTGAGACGCGTACAGGCTAGAGTGACCTGAACGTCCGCTCGAGACGTTCCGAATGGAAGAGCCACGCTCCCCTTGAGCTCGAGGGTTGCATCGACCGCTCGTATGACTACATCTACAGGCCAGAATTCACGCCCTCTAATGAGATCAGAAAGTGTGCCACCGATCGCTTCAACTCTAACGGGAACCTTTCGGAATTCCCCATTCGCGATAAGACGGACCGGAAGGTTGGGAAAGATCTCCACCTTTCCCTCCCGCAAAGACAACATGTCGCCGTCTGGGGAATCGCTACGTCGATCGTGTAGCGTGACATCTCGAAGCACAAGCTCGCGTATCTCAACCGAAGATATGGGGGAACCGGATGTGACGGCGTCGTCGTGAAGATTTTTGTCGGACCTTCCCAACCTCGCCGCCTCATCCTTATCCAACACGATGGTGACTCCAGCGAGGACGAGACGTGAGATCACGATCGATCCCCGGATGAGAGGACGTAGGGCGATCGAAATCTCTATTGTGTCGGTGGTGATGAAGTCACTGGAACCGCCTGAGTGGCCGGCGATAGAAAGCTGGTGGATCACGATGGTCGGCGTGGGCAAGAACGCCAATCCGAGAGGTTCTTTGATCGTCACCCGTCGGTCGACGGCTGAGCCGACTTTCGTTGCAGCCCATTCGCGCACGTTATCTGAACCAAGTTGGAACCAGATCCAGATTAACGCGACGATCAAGAAGAGGACAAGCACCCCTCCCCATAACCTTTTGTCAATGATTACCGTGTTGGTCTCAACAATGTCGACTTAAAACCGACCGGTGAACCTATTCCCTCATTGCCTTTTACTACCGCTTCGTGCAACTGCTGCGAGTGGGGATTACCTTTGCCAAGTCAAGACCGGCATTATCGATGATCATCTCGGCTTCTTGAACATTGTCCGCGAGCGTGAGTTGCGGCACACCGACAACTAGAATGCTTGCCATGAGCAGCAGAAACTTGCCACCGATCTCTCTTCGGTCTCATTCCCATGTCGCCCTTCCTAATCACGAATTCTTTCTTCACCTGCACATTCATGAAGACATCACTCTCACCTGCGTTTTAGACTGGCCGCCTCAGCATCGCCTGACCTTGGCGAATACGACTCATATGCTGATGGCTCTCTTGCAGCTTGCCTCCCAAAAGATCGTAATCACTGCGCAGGGAAAGAAACACTGTCAAAACTAACAGAGCGCGGCGTGTGATCATTTGCCAAGATTTAGGTGTATTGAATGGATGATCCATCGGAGACGCAACAACGAGGACCGGCGATGGTGACTCAGAACGAGGTACGGTCAGTAAATACAATACTTGCTGACTTGGCAGATTGTTCTAGATCAGTACTACTGGCAGACCGACCGACCAGATGTAAACTAGGCCGACGTACCGGTGTGTTGCGGAGATCCCTCGGGTGGATAATCCAACGAGCCCTTCACTTCGGCGATCTTGTCCTTCGGAAAGTTCGGCAAGTACATTGCCCGCTTTGCTTTCCATTCCTTGACTCGAGCCGCGACCGCGCGCGCGCGTTCCTCGTCATGCGGCTTGCCTGGCAACTGATATTCAATCGCGGCGGGAAAGGCGAGGTCGGATCCTGCCTCTGCCACGATATCCATGATGCGAAAGTTTAGATCTTCGGCAATCTCCAAGGATTCCGTGTAATCGGTCACGCCGATATAGCAAAACACTTCTACGTTGAAAGAGTATTCCCCGAATCCCCGAAATCGCACATGGAGCGGTTCTCCAAGCACTTTGGGGTGTGCATACAGCATCTTGCGGACTTCGATGAGAATATACCGGAGTTGGTCCGACGTCGTTTCGTACCGCAATTGAAGCAGCGGGTGAAACCAGAAGCGATCGCGCATTGAAAGATTGTCGAGGTGCATGCTCACAAATTCCGCGTTCGCAATGCTGATGACCGACCGTTCCAGGGTTCGGATTCGTGTTGCGCGTAGACCGATTTCTTCCACGGTTCCCATCGAGTCTCCGAAGCGGCAGAAATCCCCCACTTTGACGGGTCTGGCAGTATACAGCGTCAGCGCGCCAAAGACATTTTCGATACTCTTCTGAGACGCCAACGCCACCGCCACCCCACTGATACTGAGTCCCGCCAGCAGCGTGGTCACCTTGAAACCAATATTATCGAGCCAGAGCAACACCGCTCCAGTCAACGCCACGAGTTTCAGCAGGCTTGCAACGGGCGCCAACAACACTCGCGCTCCAATCAACCCCTTGCGGTCCAAGTTCAATCCCACGCGATGAACGCCGAAATCCATGAGCCGTATGACTAACCAGGCGAGTGCAATGACTTGAATGGTTCGAGCCTGCCCCACTGCCTGAACAACGATGGACGGTCCCACCGCTTGACCGGCAGTTCTTCCTAATACCGTCCATATAAGGAGGGTCACGGGCCCTGAAAACAAGCGGGCGATGGTCTCGCTCAGATCTGGACGAAAGCGACTGATGAGGTAAATGATCGAGCGGGTGATCAGCATCGCTACGGGATAGAGCGCAATGCCGAGCACAATGAATGCCACCCACACCCACAGATGTATACCGAATACCGTGATGTCGAACAGCCAGGCGGGAAAAATGCGTTCGAGCGGCCCATAGCCGAACTCACGGTAGAGTTCTGGAATTTCCGCTACCGTAGAGCTGGAAAATTTCCAAATGTAAACTCCGTCTTCCTTCGGCACTCGTTGGAGCAAGATCTCATAGGCCTTGCCATCTTCCACCTGGATTCGGCCGACCCGATCGCGTGCCGCGGGCAAATTATCTTCGCTGTCACCTTCTGGGTTCGTGCTCAGCAATTCAAGATCAATCCATAGAACCCGATCGAATACGATCTTCAGCTGCCTCGCCAATTCATAACCTTGCGCCGGTGTCGCCTCCTCAGGCAAGTTACGCAGATCCAGATATTCTGAGGCTCGCGCATAATCTCGACTCTTCGCCGCAGCAAGGAAACCACGCACACTCGAGCGAGGGACTCCGCGACCGAGCGGATCGTCGGGGATGGCAAGCTCGGCATTCTCAGCAGCAGCTCGTTTCTCCGCCTGCTTCTCCTTGGATTTGCCTTTAATCAGATCCCTGAGTGTCGGTTCAGGCGTCTCCGTAGAAGCAAAGGCGGCCGGCTCCCAACCCACCGCTAATTGGACGGTGACGAATAGGAGTAGGATCGGAACAAATCGATGGATAGTGGGGTAATTCCTCATCGTCCCCTATGCTCTGTCATTGGAACCAGCCGAAGTGAAGCGAATGAAGCCACACGACCGGATGGTCCATGCGGGCTTCGATGGAACTGGCTATTCCTTCAGGATGACGCCAGTCCGCCCCTTTCACATAGTTCCACCATTGAAAATGATCATGCAGTGAGACGGCATGATCGGGGGGAGAGAAGGCAACGGAGCCGGCAAAAAGGAACTCGCGCGTGGCCCCAGGATAGTCTTCCGCCTGGGAGACATGCTCGGCCATCGTCACGTAACCGGCCGCCCTCACCAATTCGTCGAACTGGGCATTCGTGACTTCCGCCTCGTCGATCCAGAAACCATCGACCGGCACCCGATAAATCGGTTGCGCATCCGGGAACATCGGTTCGTCGGAACCCATATCAAACTCTCCAGCGGCGACCCATTTCATCACAACCGGTGCGAACTGAGGCGTCATGGCCCTGCCGAAGAGGGCATGCGCCATCAAGAGAGCGCATGCCGCCGACAGACTCCCGCAGGACAGCAGTACGATCCCCGACGATGAGCCGAACCCTGCTGTTCTTACGTGACTGCGTTCGCCTCATGGTCCTCAGTACACGAGAGGAATTTCTTTCGCAAGCTCCGCTTTCACGAGTGCCCTGATTTTAGTTTCGATTTGAATGTATCGGGCAGTCTTGGCTGCGGGCAACACTTGGCCGATCTTGTCCGCATAGTCCCGTTTGAGGCTCACTTCCTTGTCCTCTATTGCAAGCACGTCGTTCATAAGTTTTTTTGCCTGGTCGTTTGGAACAGGGCCCTTGTTGAACGCATCGGCGTACTCCTGAATGGTCTTGCCGATACTCTGGTTCACCTGCTCCAATTCTTTTTGATATTCATCGTACAGTGGCCAGAATTTCTTTCCTTCATCGTCCGTGAGCCCCATATTGCTCGCGACCAAGAATTTCTTGTCTGCTTTGATCTTTTGAAGCAAGATCTCCATTTTACTGTCTGTAGCGCTCTGGGCGAGAGCTGGCAGACCAACAAGAGCAATTCCAATTAGGACACATCGGACAAACGCTTTCATCTTAGACTCCTCGTAAAAGGTTAAAGGCTTCCTGCGATCTGCACCAAGACCTAGAGTAGAGCGTGCGTACTCGCCCATGCCGACAATCTTCCTTATCCCATTCGATTGTACGAACAGATATCGAATGTTTCTAAAGGATGAATTGGTTTAGCCGGTGTCGATACTGTCACTTTTGACAGGGTGGGAATGGAAACGGCGGTATTTAAGAATCACAGAAACCACGGCCAAGCCGAGCGATAATCCTTATCCCATGGAAAACATCGCCAATGATGGTGACTGAAGATCCAACGTACTCATTGTCGAAGAAATCCAAAGGATAGGCAGTCTTGACTTAAAATGTATACGACCGACACATTGGTATTAGGCACGATCTCTTCTTCAAAACTCCGTCTTCGTTGTGCCCGCTGAAATCCAACCACCCGAGCAAGACGATCCGCTATTCGGTATCGGAAGGTCACCTCGCCCTCTCAGACGGTTTATGCCCACCTTTTCGCTCGTCGCCTTCTATTCCCGTGATCCAATTGTTTTCGTTCGAATGAAAGCAAATTTCGATCCAACAGACCCGATAGGGCTCGTCACCCGCTCTTCCTCGGTCAAGTCCGTCTGCCGGCTTTCGTTGTCCCCTAAGAGAGGATCCGGTGTAGCGTAGTAGGCATGAGAAGTCTCGTGTTCGGGTCAATGTGATGTAACGCCTAACGCCGAAGTTGCATTGTTGAATTTCGGAGCCACGGCATAGACGAAGGCTTGGCCTCGGAACGATAGGTCGGTACGTCCTAATTGAGACGTGACGTTCGCATCCGGCTCGAAGAGCATGTCTGATCGTTTTCCCGTCAGCGCACTATCGATGGCTGGCGTGTGGTGGGATCTTCCATGGAGATCGAGCCGGCGCGTGGCGGAGAATAGACCCACATTGTCTGTGTAGAACAAACTGCCTTGCGCATTGACTGTCCACTCAGCCGTGCATGGAGTCGCATCTGTCACTATGGCTAGCGCGAGAAGACAACCGAACCTCCAGGCGACGGCCTGCATACATGTTACCTTTCACCATCATCCATGGTTCGTTTGCGCGATTGTCTTTGGTGATGAATAAAGTTGCGGCGCTGACCGAAGCGAGCCCGGCTCACCGACCTTCAAAATCGCAGGCGTACGTCTTCTGGTTGAGAGTCGCGAGAGCCATCGGCTATGCGTGCGCCTCCAGACGAAGGAAATGCCAATGCCATGGCTCAATCGAGACATAGAACCCTGAGCCGGTCATTTCCTCTCCGCTTCGCTCGTACCGTTGCTGTGAGAGCACGTCTACCAAACTCCATGTTCCTGTGCCTACATCTGACCATGGGAGCCGAACACGCGCCTGAGAAGAGGCCCCAGAAAAGTTGACGATCACCAGGGAGCGAACCGTCGCCTTCTTCCAACACCAGGCCAGAAGATTTCGACAACTCATATTGTCCGTCCAACCGTCACACTCGCACATCGTCCACTCACCACTCTGAAATGGTTCCTCTGCGGTTTGGCGAAGAAGCGCATGGTAAAAACCTTCGAGCTCGACATCCGATGGCTCTTCCGGCCGCCGTCCGAGAAAGACGGTCACTCTCGTCCGTCGCCCCTGAAATTGCCCCTCGTGAAGCAGTTTGGCGCCCTGTAGTGTAAGAGCCACCACCGCTGCCGCGCGATGTTTATCGGGTGAAAATGTCGCAGCGGCTCTGGGCTCATCGTGGTTTTCGAGAAAGCGAACCAGCCTGCGCTGGTACTCCGAGTCCGCCAGCAGGTGATGCCGCACTGGCTCCACGTCCCCCTGTTCCAAGCGGTCGTAGAGACGCTTGTCGTAACAATAGTCGAATCCTTGCTGCTGCAATTCCCATTCGAGGTCCCAGTAGGCTTCGGCCATGAAGACGAATTGGCGATGGGTCGCCTTCACAGTAGTGATGAGGTCGGTCCAATATTCGGTGGAAGGTTTCGAACCGGCCCGCTGACCCCACGTCCGTTCAAAGATCGAGTTGATGAACAGCATGGCCATATCGCAGCGCGCGCCGTCACATTGCCCCGCAATATCCAAGACGGTCTCGGTCGCGGCCCGACGCAATCCTGGATCGAAGGCATTGAGCTGAAGCACATCCGGCCAGGCCGGGAAATAGGGATCTCGACCGCATGCGTCCACCTGACCGGCTCTTTCCAGAAATGATGCGGGATCTCGTTCAAGATCCGCGCGGTTCCCCCGCACAAAGTATTCCGGGTGCTCACCGACCCAGGGGTGATCGGGAGCCACATGATTGGGCACGAAGTCGAGCATGAGCCGGAGTCCTCTTGCCGACAGCTGCTTCCTGGCCTCGGCCAGTCCGTCCGGTCCGCCGAGCGCTGCGTCCACCACATAGCGACGGACACAATAGGGGGATCCCACAATATCGGGATCCGTAAGATCCGGCAGGACTCGGAGGCACTCGTTCATCAGGGAAGGATTCGTCCGCGCGATTGCCAGACCGTCAGGACTCCGCTCCCAGACTCCCATGAACCAGACAGCATCGACGTGAAGTTGCGCGATTCCGTCCCACTCTTGCGACGGTACCTTCCCAAGCGTGATCGGACGAGCGTGTTTCCGACTCAATTCACTGAGCCAAACCCAGGTATTAATTTCATAGATACGAGGATGTGAAGACCATGCCATCGCCGGCACACCTTTCAACGCTTTGGTTCATCTTGGCGATAGAGGGAAGTTTTTCCGCCTTCCAGGAACTTCTTCGGATCGACCATTCCGAACACCTCGATCAGCTTCGCCACACAGCCCGTCCACCCCGTCTGATGGCTCGCACCAAGTCCGGCCCCATTGTCGCCATGAAAGTACTCAAAAAATAATAGGTGATCGCGCCAGTGAGGATCGGTCTGGAACTTCTCCGTACCGCCATACACGGGGCGACGCCCTTTCGTATCTTGGAGAAAAATACGGACGAGCCGTTCGGTAATTTCTTTGGCCACCTCGAACAGATTCATCAGGCGTCCCGATCCCGTGGGACATTCCACCTTGAATGTATCCCCGTAATACAAATAGAACTGAATCAGCGCCCGAATAATCAGCACGTTGACCGGCATCCACACCGGCCCCCGCCAGTTAGAATTTCCGCCGAACATGCCCGTATCCGATTCCGCAGGCAGGTAGCCGACCCTGAACTCTTGGCCGTTCACATGAAAGACATACGGGTTCTGGTCATGAACCTTTGAAATCGAACGAAGTCCATAGGGCCCCAGAAACTCATCTTCGCTCAGCATGGTTCCGAGGATACGACGTAGGCGATCCGGATTGACGAGCGCCATGATGCCCCGCTCGCCCACTCCGAGATGTCCCTCGCCGGTAGGATGAATCCACTGAAACACCTCGGGCATCCTTTTGGCTCGCTCCCGCATAAGCCGAAGCGCACGCGGCACCCGCTCGCGTTGCCAGGGTTCAATCACCGTGGTCGCGCACAACGGCAAGAGGCCAACCATCGACCGTACTTTCAAACGGGTCCCGCTCCCATCCGGGAGACGGAGGAGGTCGTATTAGAACCCATCCTTTTCATCCCACATTCCCTCCCGTCCGGAGCCGTTCATGCCCGCCGCGATCCACAGGAAATGCTCAAAGAATTTGGCAGCCATCTCGTCGTACATGGTGTCATGCGCAGCCAGTTCAACGGCCAGTTCCGCCATGTTCTGGCTGAATAGCGCCATCCATGCGGTCCCATCGGCTTGTTCCAAATACCCTCCCGTCGGCAGGGGAGAACTTCGATCGAATACACCGATGTTGTCCAGGCCAAGAAACCCTCCCTCGAAGACATTCTTCCCGTTACGGTCCTTGCGGTTCACCCACCAGGTGAAATTGAGCGCCAGCTTGGAGAATGCAGCCTTGAGAAAATCGATATCCGCTTTGCTGCGAGGTCCGACATCAAGACGATGGAGAAAAAGCGTGGCCCAGGCATGCACCGGTGGATTGACATCGCTGAAGTTCCATTCATACGCAGGAACCTGTCCATTAGGGTGCTGGTAGTTTCCGGTCAGCATAAGTTTCAACTGATCGCGGGCAAAGTCAGGATCGACAACGGTCAGGGCGGTGGTATGGAAGGCAAGATCCCACGCGGCATACCAGGGATATTCCCATTTGTCCGGCATGGAAATGATGTCTTCGTTCACCATATGGAACCACTCGCGGTTCCGAGAAGGATTGGTCCCTTGGTGTAACGGATGAGCCTGATGCTCTTCCAACCACCGGTCGGCGTCGAAATAGTAATACTGTTTGCTCCACAGCATACCTGCGAGGCCTTGACGCATGACGCGAGCCCGATCGGTATCCGCTTTGACCGAGGCCGGAGTCACCGCGTCATAAAACTGATCTGCTTCTTCTTGCCGAGCTTTGAACTGGGCGTCGAAATCTCCGAATGGATCGCGATTATCGCCCGGTGCGGCGGTCATCAGACGGAGACGAATGGTGTGTTGGCTGCGAGCGTTGATGGACAGCACGTGATGCGATGCGGCCTTGGTTCCTGTCCCAGCCGGGTTCACCGCCTCACGTTTGCCACCGACGACATAGTCATTGATGCCGTCCTTGACATAGACGCTGGCATTGGAGCCGCCGAAAAGCCGGGCGTTATTTGTTTCATTTTCTGTAAACAGGAGAGGCGCCCCGCCATCGTTATACAAATAACAGTCTGCCAGAGACTCCTGGAACAGGGGATCAGTATGGTGTGCGTGAACGGCAGCGCCCTTCGTGCCCTTCACAGACCGAAGGACCGGCTTGCTACCGCCATAGCGCCAGGACCACGTGTTGCGAAACCAGAGCGTGGGCAACACATGAAGGGAAGCCTTCTCAGGCCCCCGGTTATGGATCGTGATACGGATCAGCACATCGTCCGGCGCCGCCTTCGCATATTCCACGAAGACATCAAAATACCGGTCTTCGTTGAAAATGCCGGTATCCAGCAATTCGTATTCCATGTCATTGCGCGTTCGACGCCGGTTGGTGGCCACCAGATCCTCATAGGGAAATGCGGCTTGAGGATATTTGTACAGATATTTCATGTAGGAATGCGTCGGGGTGCTATCGAGATAGAAATAGTAGTCTTTGACATCTTCCCCATGATTGCCTTCGCTATTGGTCAAGCCAAAAATCCGTTCCTTGAGGATGGCATCCTTTCCGTTCCAAAGCGCGAGCGCGAAACACAGGATTTGGTGATTGTCCGAGATGCCTGCCAATCCGTCTTCGCCCCAGCGGTAGGCTCGCGAACGGGACTGCTCATGGCTGAAATAATCCCAGGCATTGCCATCCTGGCTATAATCTTCCCGCACCGTGCCCCACTGCCGCTCGCTCAAGTAGGGACCCCATTTCTTCCACCGCGCGGTTTCCGATTTATGTTCTTCCAGGCGAAGATGTTCTGCCGTGCGAGCCATGGCGACCTCCTTGTCAAACTCTATCTGTAGTCATGCAAGCGACCCCTGCTTCTTAACACAGGCGATCACTCAAAATGACCGTACTGGATTCAGATATTGTCAGGAACGCGTCTTTGTAACACGGCTCAGATGGGGCAGATACTGTCAAACATAACAGGTGTGATAAGCGGTAGCGGAGTGACAACCGCAGGGGGCCGTGCGTGTCAGGTGAGTATTGAGGCTCGAATTCCTTCCGGTAGCGGCTTGTTCGTTTCTCCCATAAACTTCGCCATTACAATCAGCGCGCTTGTTGATTGAGGAATGACTTCCTTCAGTTCGATGACGACTTTCTGGAACTGGCCGCTGAGCGGGACAGCGCATGAGGTCTTACGGCAGTAAAGTGTCCTGGCGTTTATTCAACTTTCTCGACCAGTGCTGGTGCCATGCGCCGCTGAGTGCTTCGGCTTTCGGCCAGTACAGACGGAGATTCATCGTGAAGGTGTCTTTGCTGGCGCAAGGAGCCAGTTCGATTCCCTGTGTTTGCCCGACATCCACTGTTCATCCAACAAGAATCTGGGTTAGTCCGTCATTGTCTTGCGTGCGTGGACATCGCGCACGGCGTGCTGCTCTGGCTCGGTGTTCGCAGATTGTACGTCTTTCAAATCAATAGTGACCCTTTGGATTTTGCCGGTAAACTTGTTGTTGCCTTTCTTATAGCCCTCCGTCACCGGCGTGCCCTCATCCACACCCACGTCGGCGCCTTCGTCCGCCGAAAAAATAGCGAATTGCGTTTTTTCGATTCGACCCGTGGCAACCTTCTTCCCGTTGACGAAGAGCGTGCTCGTGCCGCCCTTGCCCATGCCGCCGCCATCATAGGCAAACTGATACCGAATCGTCGCCTTTCCAGCTGCAAGCGAGCTTGGGGCGGCAACGGTGTACCGCTGCAGGCCCAGCCAGTTGTACGTGTATGTCGGCTTGCCGTCCTTCACATAGAGGCTCCAGCCGCCGAACTGGCCGCCCTGAGCAAGGATCACACCGTTGGCTCCCTTCTTGGGAATCTCCACCTCGGCGGTGATCATATGCGACTTGTTCTTCAAGTTGCTGAAGACGTTTTCCGACATCCCCACCATCCCCTCATAGACTGTGAAGGAGGTGCGGCCGGCCATCAAGTCCGGCCGACCGACTAAGGCGGCGACGAAGCGTTCCTGAAGCCGGTCATCGAGGGGCAGAACGGAGTACTTCACCGCCTCCTTCAAGAAGAGGTCCTGGAGTTCTTTTAGCTTCTCGGGGTTCTTAGCGGCCAGGTCGTTGGCCAGGCTGAAGTCCTCCCGTGCATCGTACAACTCCCAAATGTCGTCTTCGAGTGGCCTCCGGACCTTGAATTCCCACGCGGCCCGGTGGACGGTGCCGGCAAGCCATCCGTCGTGGTACATGGAGCGATTGCCGAAAATCTCGAAGTACTGGGTGGTGTGTCGGCTAGGAGCTTTAGAGTCGGCAAACGTGTAGGCCAAGCTCACGCCTTCGATGGGAGTCTGGGCTGTGCCGTTTACGCTCGTCGGCTCGGGCAGCTCAGCGGCCTCGAGGATCGTCGGCGCAATATCGATGACATGATGGAACTGGGTCCGCACCTCGCCTTTCGCCGTGATCCCTTTGGGCCAGTGTATGACCATTCCGTTGCGCGTCCCGCCGAAGCTGGACGCGACCTGCTTCGTCCAGGTGAAGGGCGTATCGCCCGCGACGGACCACCCGGCGGCGTAGTGCGGATAGGTCGCCGGACCGCCAAGCTCGTCGTAATGTTTGAGGATGTCCTGGACGGTCTCGTACACGCCGTTGAAATAGGTATACTCGTTGAAGAGTCCAACCATGCCGCCTTCGGCGCTCGCCCCGTTATCGCCGATTATGTAGAAGACGAGTGTATTGTCGAGTTGACCGATCTCGCCGATGGCCTGGATCAGCCGGCCGATCTCTACGTCGGCGTGCTCACCGAACCCAGCAAACACTTCCATCTGTCGGGCAAAGAGCTTCTTCTCATCGGGACTCAACGTAGCCCAGTCCTTGATCGCCTCCGGCTTTGGCGCGAGCTTCGTGCCCGTCGGAACCACGCCCAGTTTGATCTGACGCGCCAGCGTCTCTTCGCGCAGCTTGTCCCATCCCTGGTCGAACTTGCCCTTGTACTTGGCGATCCACTCCTTCGGCACATGGTGAGGCGCATGGGTGGCGCCCGGCGCGAAGTAGATGAAGAACGGCTTGTCCGGCGTGAGCGATTTCTCCGCTTGCACCCACTTGATCGCCTGATTGGTCATGTCGGTCATGAAATGGTATTTCGGATCTTGTGACAGCTCGACCTGAGTCATCCCGTCGTAGAGCAGGGGCGCCCATTGGTTGGTCTCTCCCCCTATGAAGCCGTAGAACTTGTCGAATCCGGAACGAGTCGGCCAGCGGTCGGTCGGCCCGGAGGGACTGACTTCCCACGCCGCGGTCTCGTGGGACTTGCCGAAGGCGGCGGTACTAAATCCGTTCAGACGCAACATCTCCGCCAGCGGCGCGGTGCTGTTGGGGCGCTGCCCTGTTTGCCCAGGGAAGGCGGTGGCCGTCTCCGTAATCGAGCCCATATTGTTCATGTGATGGTTGCGGCCGCTGAGCAGCGCCGCTCGGGTTGGCGAGCAGAGCGCGGTCGTATGAAAATGATTGTAACGAAGCCCATTATTGGCCAGACGCTCCGCGGTGGGCATGTGGATCGGCCCGCCGAAGGAGCTGGATTGACCAAACCCCATATCGTCGATGAGCACGATAAGCACGTTGGGGGAGTTGACCGGCGCCTCCACTTCGAATCGCGGCGGAGGCGTCGCGTTGCGGGCATCGAACGTGGTAATCGCCGAATGCTTTGGTTCTGAAATCGGCAATACCGTTCGGTCCAGCTTGTCCGCTGCCTGAGCCGCTGCAGGGTAGAAACCGTGCAGTTCCATCGTGAGAACCACGAGCATGAGACTCGTGATTATAGATCCGACGGTTTGGTGTCGACTCCTGGATGGTTTCGTGCTCATGCATACACCTCGGTGGCTGATTCGACTCATGATTCGGCCGCTACCTGCATTCACAAGTCAGCATAGAGCCGATGGTGCGATTCCGAGACTGTCACAATTGACAGGAACTTTCGTCCTCAGAACTGGCTGCTTTTACACAGCGGCTCTTACCCCGTTTCATGTCGGACGGCGGGCTCGAAGATCGCACATAATGTCTCGCATACTGAACGATGGTCCGCCGCCGTGTCCGGCATGAAGTTCATCGGGGTCTAAGACGCCCCTAACGCTTACCCGCCCTGACCTTAGAAACTGGGGAACATGTAGCGAATCCCCCCTTCGATATTCCAATCATAGGCGCCGATCACATCCCGTCCCCAAATCCCTACACCCGGACGCGCATACACACCCAATCTACCGATCAGACTCCGCCCAACCTCGAATTCGAGGGTCATGCTGCTTTTCCCACTTCGTTCCCAATCGATCTGCCACACGCCTTGCACAATGGTCCACCATCGTTCCGCCCAGACCGAGTTGACCTGTCCAATCGCCCGCGTGAGGCTGACAGCCTGGCGCGCGGGATCACCGCCGACAGAGATTTGGTGCTGGAATACCCCGAATAAAAAAGAGTCAAACCGAGGGAGAAACCGCGCTGTGGCAAGGAAGGGACCGGCCGTGTATTTCCCCGATCCCAAGACGCGCTCATCCGCGGCAGGAAATGTGCCGGCCGCACCGATGAGTAAGGCATATTCAGGTGTATTGTAGACCCGCCACCCGGTGAGAACGGATGGGTCTCCCAAACCTTGGGCGCTGGTAGTGCCTGAGCGATTCGGGTCGATCCACCGATGAAATGGGACATCCACACGGAGCAAAAAATTCCGTCGAAACGGTAGATCCACGCGAGCGACGGTATCGCTGAACCGTGCTCCGTGAGATAGGTCGGCATATTGAGAAGACAGTTGCAGTCGGCCCACGATGGCCGTCGGGTCCGTTCCATACTTAGCGGCTAGCTTTCTGAGGCGTTCCGCTTCTTCCCGCTGCTCCGGCGTCACCGGCTGCGGCCCCAGCCTTTTCAAAAGCCGGCGTTTCGGAGGCCTCCCCTCCTCGGGCACTTCTACAGAATCCTCCGTCTCAGTCTCCTCCACCGCCACCGTTCCACTTTCCGCAGAAGTGTCGGGCGGAGGCTCCTGCCCGATAGCCACGAGAGCACACATCGGCAGCAACAACAGCGCATCAAGAATCCAAACCCATGCCAATGCCAGTCCGATTCGTGACCCTTTGACTAGGCGCAGACTATTCTGTAGAGGCCGTTTCCTGATTGTTCCGGGCAAGCGGTCAGGACGGGAAGGATAAGGCCGAAGGCATAGATGCGCGTCAGGTGAACTAGCTCGAAACCAACATATTCTCATGGTCCCGATTCTTCGGCCGTCTCGATGAGCACGGAAGCATTCGCCGATACTTCAAAGTCCTGAGGCCAAAAAAAGAGCGTCCCGACCAGTAATAAGATCGATCCCTCGTGTTGAGATCGGAGCTTAAGGCTCCTCATGCCTGACTTCCTCGGGCACTCTTTCTAAGTGATCCGCCCTGTAATTGGCACTCCTCCAGATCTAGGCGCGACTGACCTCATGGATCGTGAGGAAAAGCGAACATCTATTTCGGAGGTGGTGTCTTCGCAGAGATGCCTGCCTTGTATTCATCCTCAGAAATCTCTTTGACCTCAGAGGATTGTAAGGTAATGGTACCGCCGGATTTGGCGTCCTTGATTTTGACCGCACCGGCTCTGCCCGCCTCGGAAATCTCTGTTGTATAGTACGACTTGCCGGATGCCGGATCGGTCACCCGATAATAACTGGTACAGCCTGCCGCAATGGCAGTCAGTCCGCACAGAATCCACACTGTAACGAGACGAATGCGCATAGTACCCTCCTGTTGGTAAACCTGTTTGTCGTCACTCAATGAACACACCTTATCAAGTCGAGCCGCCGTCTGTTGTACTCGGCGGCGATGATCCATCATCAAAAAGTGAGGGGAAGACCGACACAGCCGATGTTTGCTTTCTTATGCTTACAGGAAGACGGGAAAATGAGAACTGTCACAATTGACAGGGATCAGGACCATACACCACGGGGCAGGAACTCATGGACAAAACCGCAGTATCAAGAATGGTTCTCGCTCAGACTCAGCTTTGACTGACCGCTCTGTCATTGCGCAATCAGCAAAAGCGTTGCACCGCCGTGCGGGCTATCTGGCCATTCTTATGCAAGAAGAAATAAAGAGGTTCCCTTCGGCTGCGCGCTTCAAAGCTTCTCGAAGATCTGATGCCAGGCACGATTTGATGACATAGCCGATGGCGCCGGCAGCAATAGCTTCTCTGACGAACTCCGGATCTTCATGCACGGTCAGAAAAACAATTTTGGTCGTCGAGCCATTTGCTTGAAGCCGCCTGGCAACCTCGATTCCGCTGACATCGGGCATCGAGACATCCAGGACGGCGAAGTCCGGCTCCATCCTCGTGATCGCCTCAAAGGCGCTGTCTCCCCGATCGACCGAGGCAATCACATTGTAGTCCGTTGCAAGCAACCTTTTCACGACATCCAGCATAAGGATCTGATCATCCGCAATGATGAGGCGCATCCGTTTACTCACGTCGTCTGTTGTTGACGACAAGGGAGCCTCCGATTGGGCAGAAATGTCATCTGACCGGTAATGACTATCCGAAGGCGAGATGGAAGTCTACTGTCTGAAATGACAGGGTCGAGGGGAAATAATCCTGAAATGACGCGGCCGGATGAGAGGCACCTCCCTGGCAGAGATCCGTTCCTTCCGACCGGGGCCGCACGATGTTAAGTATCCCGTTATTCGACTAGAGCCCGTCTTGTCAGACCTCCTTTCCGATCCACGCCATCTCATGGTTCAAGCGGCACTCGGATCCTGATGGAGGTGCCCTGGCCCGGGCGTGACTCGATGACGAGCGTTCCTTGCACGAGCCGAAGCCGTTCCCGCATGCTGACCAGACCGAGACCCGCCCTTGCCATGGGAGAGTCCGGATCAAAGCCGATGCCTGAGTCGCAGATGCCGATATCGATGTGATCAGGATATGCATGAAGATCGACTTTCGCTTCCGGCGAATGGCTGTGCTTGACGGCGTTCTGAAGCGCCTCCTGGATGACTCGATAGAGACAAACGGCCAGGTCGGAGGGAATGAATGCGAAATCAGCTTGAGCGATAACCTCTATGCGCATCTTCCTGTGTTGAGAGAAATCGCGGCATAGTGCCTTGACCGCCGACACGAGACCAAGGTGTTCAAGTTTCGGAGAATGAAGTTCATGGGAGATGTGTTGAACATCCGTCGTGATCTCTCTGGCCTGCTGGCTCAACTTCAGTATGAGGGACTGCTGCTCTTGAGATGACTCTTTCGTCAGCTGCGAGAGTTGCTCGAGTTCGATCGAGATAAGCGCCATCCGCTGACCGATATCATCATGCAATTCTCTGGCGATTCTCGTGCGCTCTTCTTCTTGCCCATGGATCAGACGCGCGCTGAGATCACGTAGGGTCTGTTCCGTCCGCTTTCTCTCAGTTAGATCCATGAGAAAGGCCATTCCGCTGTCTTTCCTTCCTGAAAGAGACGCGGTCACCAGGACCGGAATGTGACGTCCATCCCGCAATACAAACTGCTTCTCAAACTGCATCAACCGCTTCTGAGTGACGTGCCAGTCCTCACGAGCCTTTTTTGATGCAGACCGGTCCTCGGAGATAAGCGGATCCGCCTGTAGCTTCCCGGCTTTGACTTCCTCGTTCGTAAAGCCGGTGAGCTGTAAGAAAGCTTCATTTGAATCCACAATGGTTCCAGCTTCATTCCAATAGATTATGGGCAAGAGATTAGATTCAAAGAGAGCCCTGAACTTGGTTTCACTGGCATGGACGGTTTCCTGCGCCACATGACGATCGGTCACATCTATACAGGATCCGATGTAGCCTGCAAAAGACCCATCCGCAGTGAATCTCGGCACCCCGGTATCAAGCATCCATCGATATTCTCCGTCATGCCGACGGAGTCGATACTCCATCTTGAACGTATCCCGGCGATCAAACGCCTCGACGTAGGTCTTCAAGCAACGCTCGAAGTCCTCCGAGTGGACACCTTCCGCCCAGCCGTTGCCAAGCTCGGCCTGAAGCCCTCGACCAGTGAAGTCCAGCCAAGGTTGATTAAAATAAATGCAACGTTTGTCCAGCCCGGACATCCAGATCAATACCGGCGCCGTGTTGGCGACGAGATCAAATCGCTGCTCGCTTTCCCGCACCGCTCCGACGGCCTCATTCTGCTCCTCTACGACCGCTGCCAAAACCATGAACGCTGACGTAGAAATTAGTACGAACAGCTGGAGCAGCAACACCTCGTTGATGGGCGCCGGTTCAGTAAAAGGACCACGGCCATGGACGGCCCCCCAGATCGCCAGGAAGGTCACGACCACGACAGAAGCGGTGACTCCTGTCGATCCGAATCGCAACGCGGACCACAGCAAGAATGGGACGAGAGAATAAAGCAAGGCTGGGGAGTTACTGCCAGCCGACGTCACGAAAATGCCGTATCCAACTACCCCCAAGAGCGCGATCAGCGTGACGAATTCCACATAATACGCACGGGACGTTTCTCGCCATGCCGATCTTAACCGGACCAACCCCCACACAGCCGACGGTAGAATGAGGAGCGCCAAACTGTCCGTAAAAAACCAGATTCTCCATTTCAGCCAGTAGTCGCCCTCGCCTCCTGCAAGCGCGCCGATAAAGGCGGATACAAAAGACGGCAGGATTACCACAAACATTCCATACTGAGCGAGAGTCTTCGGGCTATTTAGCCGAGGGACACCTTTGAAGACATAGCTCACTGCCAACGCGGCAAAAAGGACTTCACCCATGTTCGCGAGGGCAAACCATCCAGTGGAAATGATCGTGTTCCCTGACTGCAGGTTAAGGACAGAGACGCCCGCGTAAGCGGTGACGATCAGCATTGGCCAGACGCGACGCGGGACAAGTAACAGCACCGCGAACAGGAGCGCATTCGTGAACCAAAACAGTGAGATGTTATGAGGCGGGACAACCAATGCTAATCCCACTTTGGCGGAGAGGTAGGATAGCGTAACGCCCAGGCACACAATAACCAGTGTTCGCAGTGTGAAATCCTGATCGCCGATAACACGCTCGGAAAATGCGTCTATGCGGAGACGAAGTTTATTGCAATCGCGAGATGTAGGACTGATGCTCATAGGGGGTGAGTGAATACAGTAGCATTAGGCCCTTGGGGTCGCCATCACGTAGGCACGCTTCATGTCGATCTTGTCAGTTCAAGTGCAGCCTGGATGGTCCGTATGAAACGTTCGCGATCCAGAGGCTTCGCCAGGATTGCATAGAAAGGGGGAAGTTCCTCGGGTTGGGAGAGTTCTCCGGTGATCAAAATTACTGGAATGATCGGCTGCAGCAACAATAATTGAGTCGTGAGTTCCATCCCGGTTATCTCAGGCATTCGAAGATCTGTGACCGCAAGATCATAAGAGCTGTCGCGGGCTCGGTCCAAAGCGTGCAGCGGATTGATAAAGGCATCAACCTCCGCTCCACATGCGTCAGTGATGAGAACGGCCAATAGCCGTAGGCAAAAAGCATCATCGTCGACAAGAAGAACGCGCGGACGTTGAGTCATTAATCTTTCCCTCTCAACACAAAGACGATCCACTGGACAATGATCTGCCATTGATCTGCCATTCGCAAGGGTACCGACCTCGTAATATCCCCGAATAACTGAACCGTGGCTCCGATTAATCAATGTCGATTGTGGCCCACAAACGGATTGATTCAACTCTGTTGAGGCCACTGCCTAATTGGATGACCGCTAACCCTCTAACAGAGGAAGGCGGGAGAGGCTACCGTCTGAAGTAACTGGGCCGCCAGAAACTGGTTATGGGCATGGGCATGCTGACCCTGTCGTGAAGCCGCGTCTCATTGCGAACTGAATGAGTTCAGCACTTGTCTTTAGCCGAAATTCCTCCATCATTCGATACTTATGGAAGGCAACAGTCCTCGGCGTAATATTCATGATCGCGGCCACTTCCTTCATGGAGCATCCTTCGGTAAGGAGTTGAAGCACTTCACGTTGTCGCAACGTCAAGTCTTTAGCCGACTCTCGATGAGGTGAGTGAATGAAAGACTGCATCATATTCTTCGTCATGAGTGGCGTGATGTAACGTTTCCCCTGCAAGACTGTCCTGATCGCGTCAAAGAGCTCCGTCGCCGCGCAGCTCTTCAGCAGATAGCCGGAGGCACCGATACGAAGCGCCTCTGTCGCCAAGTCGGGATCTTCGTTGACGGTCAACACGATCAACTTCACAAGCGGCATCGACCGTTTGAGCTGCAAGGCGGCATCGACACCATTGAGCAGAGGCATGGCAATGTCCAATAAGATCACGTCAGGGTTGACTTTAGGGGCCAAGATGACAAGTGACCGTCCATCCGCAACCGATCCGACGATGTCGCAGTCGGCTTCCAAAAGTTTTTGGAACGCCTCGCGTAATAGCGCGTGATCATCAGCGATCAACAGTCGCGGCCGTCTCACCAGAGTGCCATTTGTGATTGACATGAGGGGCTCCTCTTTATGCTCACGGACATATACAAGTAAGCACAGCGAATGCCAACAAAGACGAGAAAGTAGAGAGACTTAAAATAACGATTATGCGTGCGTTGTTTTTATAAAGGTTGAACGCGATACAATCGCTCATGGCTCTTATGGTGCAAAGGAGCCATCCATATTGGTCAAATCCACCGATTGATGCACGAGTGTGTGCGGTTGCATTTACTACAGTTACCCACTGATCCCACGATTTACCGAGGCGGGTTCCCTCCTGACATTAGACTTCTACCGTTCATTTACTAAAACAATCCAGGGTGGAGCTGGGCGATAACGTCAGTTGCGGGATGAAACCCCCGGTTCTTGTACGCCCGGACAGCAAAAACAGGTATCGTCGATTCTCTCTATTTGGTGTCAAAAAAATTCTATCAATATGTCGTGCTTCCTACGTCAATGGAACTCTTTAGAGTCATGTTTACGTAAAGTTATTCCATCAGACTTAAATATTTAAAAATGACGTCAACGCGACAAAACTCGGTGCGTTTCTTTTACAGAGCAGTAGACTTACGTTGATCACACTTACTACTAACCTGTAGGTCGCGCTTAATATGGACAGTCCATTTCCAAGGAGGAAATCATGATGGTTCGCCAGATGGCTCTTATCTCGTGTTTCACCGCCGCATTGTCGACTGCCGCCTTTGCCCAAACCGTGGGCACCGAAGTGCAGCGCGACATCAATCAAGAAAGCCGCATCGAGCAGGGCTTGAAGTCCGGGCAGCTCAGCACGGGCGAAGCCGCGAAGCTGGAGCACGGTGAATCGCGTATCGATCGAATGGAAAAGAACGCCCTAAAAGACGGCAATCTCTCGCAGCAGGAAGCCGATCGCATCCAGCGCACACAAAATGCCGAGTCGAATAGGATCAATCAATTGAAGCACAACGATGTGACGGGAAATCCCAACTCGGTCTCTTCTCAGCGAATGCAAACCGACGTGCAACGCAACGTCAATCAGCAAAGCCGGATCGAACAGGGTGTTCAGAACGGCTCTCTCACGAACAAGGAAGTGGGCAACCTAGAGCGAGGGCAGGCTCGGGTTGATCGGGCCGAAGCAAGAGCAGGTGCGAACGGGCATGTCAGCGCTGGCGAACAAACCCGAATTCAGAACAAGGAAAATAAGCAAAGCCAAAAGATCTTTCGCGAAAAACACAACCGAAAAAACCAGTCACTACCTCAATAAACGAGAGACCATGGCTGCTGTTCGAAATCGGGCAGCGGCCTCAATCGAACCTATCCCGAATTGTCGGCATCTCGACTCGCTTGCCGCACTCGATTTACCCTGACCCTGTACAGGCTGCATAATAGGGCGAAGACGTGCTAAGCTGCGCGCCGAGATTCCAGTCTGTCGTACTTCTTACCGGCTGCCGTCAAAAGGAGATGATCGATGACCCCTGAAGAGCAAATTGCAAAGATGACCAAAGCCATCAATCAGGCCATTAAAGTGATGGGCGACCGATTCGGATCGACAGAGACCGACGTCGCAAAGGCGATCGAGGAGCTCAAAGCATCGATACAGAAATCGGCACCCAGTCCAGCCCCGGTGGCCGCCCCGGCGACCCCCGCTTCAAAATAGCGACATCCTATCCAGAACGTCTTTCTCCATCGCGATCGGCTGCGATCAGTCCGGATAACACTTGGCGCTCTGCTGTGGGCAGCCATACCAAGTCGGCGGACCGAGTTGCTGTTGGTTTTGGCGAAGGTCCCACGGTCCGGTTGGCGCGCGCTGTACGCGCGGATCGAACGGATCGCGCTGTCCATAGGCTGGGGGAGGATTCTGCTCCGCCATGCGCTCGTTGGCACACCCGCTCACACTGATAAAAAGTCCGGCGGTGAGTAGCAGAACAATCAGCTTCATTCGTCTCTCCATTGCTTCAGATTGGATGCACCATTGTCCCTTGCATTTCAACCCAATGCTGTAGGCGGATAGGCACTCCAAACGCCTAACGATTGTACAATCACACCTTCACCTCCACGATCCAGTCTTGGTCAGCGCATACTGTTTATTTAGTAGGGTTACATCACAACTTGCGCTTCTTGTACGCCTTACGTATTATCGCATCCGCCGGAGAGAAATGATCCTACGGAGTACCCGTGGTCCACTCGGACACATCCTCTGCCGCTATCAGTTTTCGTTCCTCCTCATTATCGTGGCCTGAGCGAATGGTCGCCACCGTAATTTCAACTGCTCGCCTTCCGCTGTTGTCCGCTGATGTGTCGCATGATGGCTCTGTCGTCGTTGCATTTGAATCATCTCATTTCACTCCACCGGGACCTAGCTTCCGTCGGGTTCACCCGTCTCCGCTCGGCCTCCGAACGCCGGCCCTAGGTCCCCTCCGTTTCTCGCGGCCACCCTCTCCTATTATTTCACCAAGGAGGATTCATGCGAGACAGTCTACGCTCTGCTGATGAATGCACTCTTCAAGATGCGCCCCTTGCCGGCCGCTGCCCTTGCAACGATTGTCCATTCACAGTGACGGTCGCCGGTCATTCTCACCTCGTCCAGGAGCTCACGCCATGGCGGTAAAGGCAGCATCCAAACAGTGGGGTCGAGGCAGCATGTTGTATTCGGATGAAGCGAGGGAAGAATCCGACATGCGGCGCAAGCTGATCCTCAAGGCTCGAAAGGGCGATCGCAAAGCACAGGATCGACTGTACGAACTGTATAAAGTGCGCTTTTATTGCGGCGGCGATTTGCCCACAGGCTAGAACGCGCTCCATAGTCGATCGCTACGCGACAGTGATTGCGGCGCTCCTGATCCGATGACAGCCCCGCTCTTTCTTCGTGGTAGAGCGGTTTCAACCCTTTCCGATCTTTTGCCTCTCGCTCTCTTCTTCTCCACTTGCCGACCTGACGTGTTAAGGTTGAGCAAGGACGTGACCCTATGCAGTACACACATCTGGGCCGCTCAGGAGCGCGCGTCAGTCGACTGTGCCTGGGAACGATGAATTTCGGACCGCAGACATCGGAGGCGGACAGTTTCCGGATCATGGATCGGGCGTTGGAGCATGGCATCAATTTTTTCGATACGGCGAATGTCTATGGGTGGAAACAGGGCGAAGGGCTGACCGAGCAGATCATCGGGCGGTGGTTCGCACAGCAGGGCGGCCGGCGCGAGAAAGTGGTGCTGGCCACCAAGGTGTTCGGGAAAATGGACGAATGGCCCAATCACGCGCGTCTCTCGGCACTTCACATCCGGCAAGCGTGCGACGAGAGCCTCCGGCGACTGCGCACCGATCGCATCGATCTCTATCAGATGCATCACATCGATCGGGACACACCCTGGGAAGAAATTTGGCAAGCGATGGAGCAACTCCACCGAGAGGGCAAGGTGATTTACGTCGGCAGCAGTAATTTTGCAGGCTGGCACATCGCGCAAGCACAAGAGCGCGCCACCGCACGGCGGTTCATGGGCCTGGTATCCGAGCAGACACTCTACAATCTTCATGAACGGACGGTCGAACTCGAAGTGGTCCCCGCCTGTGAAGCCTACGGCATCGGTCTTCTTCCCTGGAGTCCGCTGGCGCGGGGATTGTTAGCGGGCGCCTTACACCCCGCGGCGACAGGACGGCGAGCGGAAGGAGAGCTGCAAAAGGATGTGGCCACCCACCACGCTAAGTTGGAGGCATACGAGACGCTCTGTCGCCGGTTGGGCGAGGAGCCGGCCGATGTCGCGCTGGCGTGGTTGCTTCATCAAAAGGCCGTCACGGCCCCGATAATCGGTCCGCGAACTCAAGCGCAATTAGACGGGTCGCTACGAGCTTTGGACATCACACTCGCCCCTGAGACCTTGGCGACCCTCGATGATGTGTTCCCCGGACCCGGGGGTCCCGCTCCCGAAGCCTATGCATGGTGAGGGTCCACACCTCGTTCTTTTTACTACCGTACTAGTCCGTAGTTATCCGGCTGCTGTCGGAGTGGTTGCGAATTCGATACATTGTATTCGTAAGGCTTCAACATGACCATTTTGGAACAACTGCAGATTTGGCAGGACGAGCTCAGAGAGCTCGAAGATGAATTGGGGGCTGGGTCTCCGTCATTTCGCCCAGAGATGAAACAAGAGCTCCTGACCTGTGCTCGGGCCCTTTCATCCGCGCAACAAACCGTGACGAAGCAATCGATAGGACAGAAGATTATTCCCCGCGCAGGCCACTCTGAACGAAAAATCGACCTCAGCGTACGAAGCTATATCGAAACCAATATTTACGGGGTCATCCGACGCACCAACAATGCCACGGCCTTGCTCCTCAACTTTCCCCGCCATCTCATCGTCGGTCAACCCCTGCTTGTCTTTGTCAAAAAAGCAGAGCGCACCGCCTTCCTGACCGCCTTTCAAGAACTTCGCTATGGAGCGCATGCCGATCGATACGAATATTTGGTGATGATGAAGCCGGTGGGAATGGACCCGCGCATGATCGCCGTGATCGCCGAGCGAGTCGAGGATCAGACTCGTCAGGTCCTGGGGATCACCTGGATCCTCGCCCCCAGATAACATACGCCAGCGGCAAAAGGCTAGCGGTCCGGTGTGGAAAGGCGAGCCGGGCCATCGCCTATTCTATCGGTTCGGCTCGATCGTCTCGGAAGACCTCGCTCCTCGATCCAGGCCCATGTGAGGACGCCTACCATCGCTCCCAACCAATCGGTTGCCAAATCCCAGCGATCCGATTCCCGGAACGGCACAAACGCCTGATGCCATTCGTCGGTCGCGCCATACAGTGTCGCAACGCCGACCCCCAGCAAAACAGCGTAATTCCGCCCTAAGGTTCCGGCCGCATGACGGAAGGCGCGGTAAGAGAGAAAGCCCAGACCGGCATATTCGATCGCATGCAAGACTTTGTCACCAAGTTTCAAAAAGAACAGATTGGGGACAAACTGTTCGGGATGCGATTGTGAGGAGAGGAAGAAGATGAGGCCTGCATAGAGCATCAGCGGCAACCAATACCGCACAAACCAAGATCCTCGCGTGCCGACCGCTTTATCAGGAATTTCCACGCTGCCTCCCGAGTCTTATTTCACGATTGACAGTTGTCGGTGCTTCGCCGCCTACCCGAGCGTGATTACTGTACCATACCTCTTATCACTCGCTGAACTAAGCAACCGCTTAGTCCGCCGTGGCACGTCGTCGCTACGCATTTTTACCTGAGTGGGTGCACAAGTATGGGATCAGACTCGAACAGATCGCGACCGTAGCGGCATTCCAAATTGATGGTTTCGCTTCAGACACGCCGATGAAACCGGCCCCCGCATCAACGAGGTGGGAGCATTACGGAAAGGCTTCGATCGTCGGCGCTCGAAGCCGGAGAGGACCTTAAATCACGGGGTCGCCAGGAATTATACCGCTACCGGGGTACACACCTAGGATGGGTGCTGCAATCGCTGGCGCGCATGGCGGCGCATCTCATCCTCGGCCGCCTGTAACAGCGCCGATGTGCCATTATGCGCCTGCCCGACTCTGTCCAGGAAGGCATCCAGTTGTGTCAGCTCTCGGGTCACTCGCCTGCTAAAGAACTGTACCTTCCGTTCATGTTGTTCTTGTCGCTCAATAGCCGCAGAAAAGGATGATGATGACATATCGGGCTCCGCGTCTATACTGAATAGGGTCTCGGAAGACGACAGCCATTGTTCATTTGACTCACCAAGCTTCTCTACGATGGCCGTGTAGTGAAATCGGACCCGGATGATCAAGGCTTCCTGACGCTCCAGTATGAGCCGCAGGCGGGAGATATTCAGTGCCTTGCGAATAGACCGAACAAAGGCGTCCCGGTCGATGGGCTTGGCACTAAAGTCAGTAGCCCCGGCTTGAAACGCCCGCGCGAGAAAGGCCTGATCCGCATGACCTGAAATAAGTACAATGGGTGTCGTGGGCCGCGCTTGTCTCAGCAGCGTCAGAAGTTCCAACCCATGTATCCCCGGCATATTCACGTCACTAATGATCGCGTCGTAACGCTTGGCCTTGACGCAGTTCAAGGCCTTCATACTCGTCTCGCACGTGTCGAGGGTAAAGTGGCCCAAGCGGAGCCGAAGGGCACCCGATAGAGCATCAAGCAATGAAGGGTCATCATCGACCAGAAGGAGGTGCGAATGATGCACTTCGGAGCGGGGTTGGGCGGCAGAAACGTCGAGGACCGGCTTCACCATGACGCTGTCTCCTCTCGAATGAGGGACATTGTCTCTAAGTAAAGGGAGATGAGCCAGGAAACGGGAAAAGGCCTCAGATCTCGATTTGCCGAAAGGCAACGTAGTTCATTACACGAGTATTATTGAGCCGGTTTTAAGGGATGTCAACGCAAGTCAGGAAAATAATGCGCCTTAGGGGTTTGATTCTGCACGCCAGGGATGATCTCACCGAACGATCCATAAATAAAATCATGGCGTTAGTTATTTAACCCCACGAGGAGTAAAAAAAGAACTTCTTTAGGAAAAGATGATGACTTTTGAGTCAGGGATACTCGACATTCTTCCGGCTTGACTTCCCGCGCAGAGCCGCGTATCCCCATGTGCCATGAAAAATGCACGGGTGTGTTTTCTCTGGCACATGCATCAACCCTACTACACCGATCCTGTGGCAGGCAGGACGGCAATGCCATGGGTACGCCTACATGCCAGCAAAGCGTATTTCGACATGGCGTATCTTATCGAACGATTTCCCGACGCCCGCGCCACCTTTAACTTTACGCCGTCGCTCCTGCTTCAGTTGAATGAAGTGGTGTCGGGATCTATCGCGGACCTTTTTTTAGAACACGCCATGCGGCTGGCAACCGAGTTGACGCCCGGCGAGCAAGCCTTTCTCCTGCAGCAGTTTTTTGCGGCCAACTGGGCGAACATGGTGCGTCCCTTCCCGCGCTATCACGAACTGCTCGTCAAACGGGGGACGGATGGGCACCGTCAGGATTGGGATCGCCTCGCGAAGGAATTTACCGTGCAGGATTGGCGAGATCTGCAGGTGTGGCACAACCTGGCGTGGTTCGGATACGGCGCGGTAGCGCGCTACCCGCGGCTGGCGGCGCTCCGCCAGAAAGACCGTGGATTTACCGAAGAGCAGAAGCTGGAGGTGCTGGCGATTCAGCGTCAGGTCGCGGGAGACATCATCCCCATGTATCGGTCGCTCGCTGAGAGCGGGCGCATCGAACTGACGACGACGCCGTTTTACCATCCCATTCTTCCACTGGTCGTCGATACGGACATCGGTCGGCGCCCACGTCCGGATTCTCCATTGCCCTCCCGCTTCCAAGCGCCGGCGGATGCCGAGGCGCAACTTCGACGAGCGGTCCACTACCATACCGCTCAATTCGGGAGTCCGCCCCGCGGCCTGTGGCCCTCCGAAGGCTCCGTCTGCCCCGAGATGATTCCGCTTGTTCGCCAGGCCGGGTTCGAGTGGATGGCGACGGATGAAGGCGTGTTGGCGCGGTCACTCGGCCAATGGAATCGGCAGAACGATCTCTACCGTCCCTACGTGGCCGGATCGACCGGCCAAGACCTGGCGATGGTCTTTCGCGACCGGGAGATCTCGGACGCATTCGGGTTTGTCTATTCGAAATGGACGCCGGAATCGGCCGTCGAGGATGTCTTGCATCGCTTGGCCGCCATCGTCGATCAGACGGCGCACGATCATCCCGTGATCCCCATCATTCTCGACGGAGAAAATCCCTGGGAGCATTATTACGACGGCGGCGAACGTTTTCTGACCGGCTTATACACGAGCCTGTCGTCAGGCGCGCTCGATACATCCGCACGGCGCGTTTCGCTGGACACCGTGTGCCATGCGATCGAAGAACAGCCGCCCACGATGCGATTAACCCATTTGCATTCCGGCTCGTGGATTAATTCTGATTTTAAAATCTGGATTGGCCACCCCGAGGACAATCGCGGCTGGGAGATGGTGCGGGAAACACGGGCGCGGCTGGTCGAGATGGTGCCGTCCTTGACGTCGGAGCAAGCGGAGCGGGCGTGGGACGCGCTCTATGCCGCAGAAGGCAGCGATTGGTTTTGGTGGTACGGCGACGACTTTCATACCGAGTACAAATTGGAATTCGACCGGCTCTTCCGCACGCATCTGCGAAACGTCTTTCTTCGCACCGGCAAACCGGCTCCGGATTTCTTGAACGATTCGGTGATCGACGCCGGAACACTCACCGGGGCACAATCCGTACGCCTGCCGGTCCGCCTGCTGTCCCCCACAATCGACGGGACCGTCACGGACTTTTTCGAATGGCGCGGTGCCGGCATGATCGATCCGTCCCCGCCGCACGGCGCGATGTGGAAGTCGAGCGATCGTTTCTCTTCTATTGCCTTCGGATACAACCTAGAAATGCTATTTTTGCGATTGGACGTGCGCCCGTCTCCCACGCAACAGCCAATCTTGTGCGAATGGCACGTTCGCACGGACCAGGGTCATTACAAGGTGGAATATCCCTTGTTCTCCGGGGCTCTCCAGGATTTTACCGCCTGGTCCCGCCAGGGCGATGCATTTCGAAAGATCGGTCGATTTGAATCCATCGCGTCTCGCTCGATCGTCGAACTTGCGCTACCGTTTCACGCCGTCGCGCTCCACGCCGGTGAAGCGTTTACCTTAAGTCTCGTCCTGACGCAGGAAGGGCTTGAGATCGAGCGCTATCCCAGGCATCATGCCATCGCATTGACGGTCCCAGACCATAATTTTAGCGCCCACATGTGGAGAGTGTGATGGTGCCTGAACGGCCCTGCCTGCCCGCGCAATGCGCACGATCAGAATGGGCCCGCCTCGGCAGCGGCGCGTCTTGGCGCGCCTGAGACGGGCAGGTGTAATAGAGCGCGCACGAAAGGTCTATTCAGACACCATTGTGAATGGTAGATGAGGAAACATGCCTGAGCTGCGGCGCGATCCGATTGTGGGACGATGGGTGATTATCTCGACCGAGCGTGCCGCTCGTCCACGCGATTTCTTCGAAGACACGCATGCACGGCAACCGACGGCCGACATCTGTCCGTTTTGCGTGGGGCAAGAACATCTCACGCCGCACGAAGTCCTGGCCTACCGGCCGCAACAGGGCCAACCGAATTCGCCGGGATGGAGCGTACGCGTCGTCCCGAATAAATTTCCCGCGCTTCAAGTCGAAGGTGACATGGAACGCGAAGGCCTGGGGCTGTACGATCGCATGAACGGCATCGGCGCGCATGAGGTCGTCATTGAAACGCCGGACCATGCGTTCACCTTGGCCGATCTGCCTCCGAAACATCTGGAAGATATTTTATGGGCCTATCGGGACCGCATGGTCGATCTCAAGCGAGACTTTCGACTACGGTTTATCCTGATCTTTAAAAATCATGGGGCCGCGGCCGGCGCGACGCTGGAGCATGCGCATTCTCAGTTAATCGCGCTCCCGATCGTCCCCACCAACGTGGCGGCGGAGATCGAAGGGTGCCGGTCGCACTATTTGCAGAAAGAACGCTGCATCTACTGCGACATCATTCGCCAGGAGCTCAGCGAGCGCACCCGCATCGTGGCCGACAATCCCGAATTTCTCGTTGTCACGCCGTTTGCCCCGCGCTTTCCTTTTGAGATGTGGATTCTGCCGAAGCGGCATTCGGCCTATTTTGAGGAAAGCCAAAAAACGCAATTCGAGTTGCTCGCTCGAATTCTTTCCGAATCCCTCCGGCGTCTGGACCGCGCGCTCTCCAAACCGGCGTTCAATTTCATTCTGCACACGTCCCCGCTCCACGAGAAAACCGGCGATTTTTATCACTGGCACATTGAGGTCATTCCCAAACTGACTCAGGTCGCCGGCTTCGAATGGGGGACCGGCTTTTATATCAATCCGGTCACACCTGAAGAGTCGGCCAAATTTCTGCGCGACGTGGAAATCTAACGTTTCCACGTTTCTTGCACCAATAATAGTAGAATTGAGATATCAACCGGATCTAGCGTGACGACGTCTGTAAGGGTGGCATCACCATGAGATATCATGGCTGATCGGCGCTGGCTATCAACAGCGATCGCAACGATTGCGGTCACGCTGCTCACCTGCGGTCAGGGATTTGCCGAAGAGCCGACCCTGATCAGGATCGGTCCGCGGACGGGATTTAGCGGCAAGTCTCCCCTTTTGGGAGAAGAGCAGAAGTATAATTTTCGACTCTACGACATCGCGGCGGTTTGGAGACTTCCATGGCAGTGGCCGTTGGGAGAAACCGGTTTGAGGCTTGAGACCAGACTCATTACCAGCGCCGGGGCAATCGTCGGCGGTGGAGACACCGGTTTCATGGGAACCGTGGTTCCGGACCTCGCCTTAACGGCATGGAATGGGCGGGTGTCTCTCGACGCCGGGCTCGGTTTAGGATTATTCCCTAAATATAAATTCGGCTCACAAGATTTCGGCGGCCCCGTCCAGATCGTCGGCACCCTGGGAATCGGGTTCAATCTGTTTCCGCATGGATACGCCGGATTCCGTCTCCAACACTTCTCCGACGCGACCCTCTATGGATCGAATACCCTTGGCGCCGACATGTACATCCTTGAAATTGCCTATAGATTTTAACGCGGCAGGAAAGGAGATTCGTTCGGCTGCTCCGAATGACTTCTCAACGATTCTTCGCCTGCGAGAAGTGACTGGAGTTGGTCCATACTCGGCCTGACATCGGTGTGACGCTGGTCGTCCAAACCAATCCTCGCGCCCGCGAGATATGCTTTGAGTCTTTCGGGGCCGAAAGTTTGCGATCCTGGTGCTTTTGAACCGACAACGCGCTTGCCGGCATTTTGCTTCTCCGTAACCACCAGCCGCATTCTATTTGCAATCTCAACGACGAGCGCCTTATCATCCTTTCCTATGAATGTGCACTTGAGCCACCCCGACCGCGACGTTGAGATCAAAGGTCCGAAACGAGTCAAAGACCTTTTGCGTGAATTGAATCTGGTCGTCGAAGCACATCTGGTCATTCGAGGCGACGACCTCGTCACCGAGGACGAGGTGCTGAGAGACGCCGATCAGGTCGAAATCCGCCCGGTCATCTCGGGGGGCTCGTAGCCATCGTCAACAATTCGCATTCGACATTCCACAATTCGAGATCAAAGGAGTGTACATTCCAATAATGAATCTGGCTGTTCAAAACGGCCTTCAGCAAGGCCGCAGGGAACGCGGCGACTGAGGCGTACCCTCAGGAGTACGTCGCAAGGAGACGGGAGACTTAGAACGCCGCTGAAGGGCGTTTTCGACAGCCTTTGTATGAATTGCACGAAGTGTAAAACCAAAGCGGTGATCGGCCTTCCCCGCCACAATGCGGCTTTTTGTAAATTGTGCATGACTGAGTTCGTGCACGAACAGGTCGCTCGGGCGATTAAATCCGAACGGATGTTCGGGCCGGACGATCGGATTCTCGTCGCCGTCTCGGGCGGCAAGGATAGTCTGACGCTGTGGCACATCCTCCTCGCGCTCGGCTATCGCGCGGACGCGCTATATGTCGATCTCGGCATACCCGGCTATTCCGACACATCGCACGAGAAAGTCGAGCGATTCTCCGCCAAGCTTGCGGAGTCGCACGAGACGAAGCTGATCGTGCATACGGTACAAGAACAAGCAGGCGCCGGCATTCGCGAGTTGGCCATGCTCATCCATCGCCCCACCTGTTCCACGTGTGGGACTATCAAACGCTATCAATTCAATCGCGCGGCGGTCGAACAGAATTATGACGTGATGGCGACTGGCCACAATCTCGACGACGAAGCGGCCCGCCTTCTGGGCAACGTGCTGCATTGGCAAACCGAGTATCTGGAGAAGCAAGGCCCCTGTCTGCCGGCCTCCGTCGAAGGGTTTGCAAAAAAAGTGAAGCCCCTGTATCGGCTCAGCGAACGAGAGATCGCCGCCTACGCGGTACTGAATCGAATCGATTACATTGTGGAAGAATGCCCGATGGCCAAGGGCTCGAAAATGCTCCTCTACAAAGAAGTGCTCAATCGTCTCGAAACCGAATCGCCCGGCACCAAACAGCGATTCTATTGCGGCTTTCTCGAACAGAACGCAGAGGAACGATCCCGGACCGGCTCCATGCAGGACAAGGATCGGGCGGCGCTCCACCCATGCACCGTCTGCAGCCAGCCCACCAGCGCGGAGATCTGCTCCTACTGTAAAATGATGGCGCGTGCGAAGGCCAAAGTGACTTCCGCATAGTCGGCATGCAGTCAGCATCGCAGCGTTGACAATACAATCCGATTGCTTGGATCGACCGGCCATGAGCAAGGATTCCTTCCGCCGATGATTCCACGAGCCGCTTCTTTCAAGCTTCTTCTCTGGGCTCTCGGCTTCGCGGCAATCGGCCTGATCGATCTTGCCTTGCCCCCCGGCATCGCGGTGTGGGTCTTGTATCTCGCCCCGATCTGGTTTGCATCCACTCCACGCCTCATGGTGATCACCGCCTGTATCTCCAGTGCGCTTTTGGTTCTTGTGTTTGCGACCACACTGCCGGGTTCGTTCAGCTGGAGTGTTGGCCTCAACCAGTTCATTGCCGTGCTCGCGATCTGGGGATTCACTCTGGTCGTGATTCGCTACCGCCGCGGGCCTCGATCGCGCGGCGAGACACCAGGATCGAATGAGATGTCCGGTTCTCTCAGCGCCGCGTCTTCATCCGCAGAGGATATGCGCGCGACGAAGTGGGCTCGTGCCGCGCTGGCCATGGCGGCGGTCCTATTGGGATACGTCGGCCTGCTGGTGTTTTTCAATCTCGTCGGTGAAGAGCAGACGGCAAAATGGGTCGAGCACAGCTATCAAGAGCTTCAATATCTAAAAGATACCCACTCCGCCCTGAAGGACGCCGAGACGGGCCAACGGGGATTTCTCCTGACGGGAGAAGAGCAGTATCTCGAGCCCTACCGGACTGCCATCGCCACGATTGACCGTCATCTGCGCGCGCTCCAACGATACGCCGTGGACAGTCCATCCCAGCAAGAAAGACTTCGGTCCCTTCTCACGCTCATTACGTCGAAGCTCGACGAACTTCGGACCACGATCGAACTGTGGCGATCCGGACAGGAGCAGGAAGTCCTTCGCCGCTTGCGAACCGACGTGGGGAAACATCTGATGGATGACATCCGGGAAACGATGGACCTCATGGAGCGGGAGGAGACGGCGGTCCTCACTCGCCGTACTCATGAGAAAAATGTGGCCACCAATGAATTGGTCGGCAATCTGATTCTTCTGACGCTCCTCGCGGCCACCATTGGGCTCGGCGCGATCATCACCATTCAACGTGAATCGGCTCGGCGTCGAACCGACGCCGCCGTTCGTGAAACGGAGCAACAGTACCGAGTCGCCTTTGAACGGGCCGTCGTAGGCTTTGCCCAGATCGGACTCGACGGCCGAGTGCTGCTCGCCAACGAGCAGCTGTGCTCGATGGTGGAGCTTGCACGCGCAGACCTAACCGCCAAGACGATACGCGAGCTCATCCATCCCTCCGACGCCGGACCGTACCTCGAATACACCGATCAACTCATCGACCGGCGTTTCTCGAATTACGGGACTGAACTCCGCTTCCTTCGGCAGAATGGCGCGCCGCTTTGGGTCCATATGAGCCTCTCACTGGTCCGCGAGGCGACTGACCAGGCTCCCCGTTACTTTCTGATGGTGGCCCACAATATCGATAAACGCAAACATGCGGAAGATGCGTTACGAGACAGTGAACGGTTACTCCGGTTGGCGCAACAGGCTGCGCACGCCGGCTCCTGGGATTGGAATGTCTCAACCGACACGTTTCACTATTCCCCGCATTATTATTCACTCTACGGACTTGATGCCCGCACCTACAGCCCTACGTACGACAATTGGTTGCAGTGCGTGCACAACGAAGACCGCGCGCGTGTGGATCACGAAGTGACCAAGGCGGTTGAGGAACGGCATGACCTTCATCTGGTCTTTCGAATCGTCACGCCGGATGGTCAGGTCCGTCACATGCTCTCCCTAGGACAGCCGTTTTCCGAGCCTGACGGCAAGGTGGTCCGTATGACGGGTCTCTCATTGGATGTGACCGAACGAATCGACATGCAAGAAGCCTTAGCCGCGACGCAGGAGCGATTGCTGCTGGCGCAAAAAGCCGGAGACATCGGAACATTTGAGTGGAATTTTGACAGCAATGAGATGCAGTGGTCTCTGGCCGAAGAACTCTTGTATGGACTGCAGCCCGGCGGATTCGGCGGAAAATATGCTCATTGGCTCGAAGCGATCCATCTAGACGATCGAACTCACACAGACGGCATGATGCAACGGGCCCGGTCGGGGGCCGAACTGAATACGGAATTCCGCATCGTTCGGCCGGACGGCACCGTTCGATGGATCGCCGCCAAAGGCAAAACGCTCCGCGACGAAACGGGCTCGCCGGTCAGCATGATCGGGGCGCATATCGACATCACCGAACGCAAAGCGGCCGAACACCGGATCGGCAAACTGCTCGAAGAGGCGGGACAACGGGAACGCGCGTTGCGTGACAAACAGGATCAGCTCATTCAGGCCGCCAAGCTCGTCAGTTTGGGCGAAATGGCCACGGGCGTGGCCCACGAAATTAACAATCCTCTCAACAACATTTCCCTCTTCGCCGGTAATATTTTAGACGGTCTTGAGCATGGGGGCGACGTGACTTCAGAAGTCCTCACGGGAAATCTGAAACGAATCCTGCAACAAGTGAAGCGGGCGGCCGCCATCGTCAATCATTTGCGTACGTTTGCACGGGCGTCATCACCCGGTCACGAGCAGGTGGCGATTGATACGATCGTATCCGCCGCATACGCCCTCATGGAAGAACAGTTACGGCTGGCCGGCATTCAGGTCACGATGGACCTCGCGCCTGGAGATCCGCAGGTCCGTGGCAATTCCATTCACCTCGAACAAGTGTTTGTCAATCTGTTCGGCAATGCGCGAGACGCGCTTGCGACCGTGCCCGTTAAACAACTGACGATTCGCACCACCGTCAAGCCGTCTACCGTTCAGATCTTCGTGCAAGACAGCGGGAATGGGATCGATGCCAACGCGCACGCGCGTGTCTTCGATCCGTTCTTTACCACCAAGCCGGTCGGCGAAGGCACCGGCCTGGGACTCTCGATCAGTTACGGCATTATCAAGGATCATGGAGGCGGGATTTCCGTGGTCAGTACTCCAGGCGAAGGCGCGACCTTCGTGATCGAACTTCCATTACTGTCCTCATCGTCACACTGACGACGCGAGCGCCTACTGATCCACCATCGTTCACTTCAACCTGATCTATTGATCTATACTTCCCACAGACCCGGCCGCCTAGTTGCAAACGGCACGAAGAGCCCGTAAGCTTTACGTAGACCTTCATGGAGCGTGTGAATGGCGACCACTGAACGAGATTATTACGCGGTCCTCGGCATTGGACGTGAAGCGAGCGCGGACGACGTTAAAAAAGCTTTTCGCCGTTTGGCCCGTCAATATCATCCCGATCTCCATAGCGGATCGAAAAAGGCCGAGATGGAGAAGAAGTTCAAGGAGTTGAACGAAGCGCACGAAGTGCTGAGCGATCCGGACAAGCGCAAAAAATACGACCGCTATGGACATCGTTGGCAGGAAGCCGAGGCCTACGAAAAGGCGCGCGAACAACAAGGCGCAGGCGGTGGTGGAGGATTCCAGTGGAGACAAGAATCCGCCCAGGGTGAAGGCCAGGATTTCGGCGATTTCTTCGAAAATCTGTTCGGCCGAGGCGGCGCCAGACCACGCGGTGGTGGAAATTCTCCATTTGATGGATTGCCCGTGCAAGGGGAAGATCTCGAAACGACCGTGCGCCTGACGCTCCGTGAAGTGCTCACGGGAGTCAGCCGACGCGTCCAACTGTCGGAGCCGGCGCCCTGTCCGACTTGCGGAGGAACGGGCAAGCAACGCGGCAAACGTTGCCCAACCTGTGGCGGAACGGGAACACGAACCGAAGTGCGCACGATCGACGTCAAGATTCCCGCCGGCGTGCAAGACGGGACGCGTGTTCGCGTGGCGGGGAAAGGCGCGCCCGGGCATCAGGGAGGAAAGGCAGGCGATCTCTATCTGCTGGTGCACATCGAGTCGCATCCGACGTTTCAACGGCAAGGCTCCGATCTGCTCGTGCAATTGCCTATCTGGCCATGGGAGGCAATCTTGGGAGCCGACGTGTTGGTCCCGACACTGACCGATCCCGTTCGCGCGAAGATTCCTCCCGGCAGCCGAGCCGGCTCTAAGCTACGACTCAAAGGGAAAGGTTTGCCGACGGCAGCGGGCGGCCATGGTGATCTGTTCTTCACACTGCAGATCGTGTTGCCTCCGTCGCTGACAGACGAGGATCGCAAGCTGTACGAGGAGTTGGCGAGGGCTCCGCATCCGGACCCGCGAGTGGAATTGCTGCGCACGGCCGGGCGCGCCTAGAGAAACTTCCCATGGTAAATGGTAAGAGGCAAGGAGAGACCGGTGTCGTTGTTCGAGTATGCGCTCTTTTCGTTCGGTTCGTTA
>Ga0111539_10000147_pt1 | contig 80650 bp, 84 predicted proteins | sample RhiMethybrSRZTD1_FD_79667 | JGI IMG/M metagenome (GOLD analysis project Ga0111539, IMG submission 79667) | Populus rhizosphere microbial communities from Tennessee, USA - Rhizosphere MetaG P. TD hybrid SRZTD1 (version 2) (version 2) | ecosystem: Host-associated > Plants > Roots > Rhizosphere >...
GCGTCCAACGTTTGCCGGTCGCAATCTCGACCATGTCGATGTGCTGTTTGGTTCGTTCGCGGTACGACGTAAAAATCAAAAACCGGCGGTCCCGCGACCATCGCGGCATTAAATTCAGAAACCCGTCGGCCGTCACTTGGCGTGGACCGTATCCATCATAGTCCATGACGTAGAGTTCACGGCCGCCGTTTTGCTCGGACACAAAGGTGATTTTCGTTCTTGCAATCCCCTGCTCGCCCGTATAGCGAAACACCAATTCGTCGGCCAATCGATGCGTCATCTGTCGAAGCACCGACGAGGAGCCGATGTAGCGTCGATCCGCCACGACATCCCCGCTGCCGCCATCGTACACATAGCCATCGAGCAGCATGTCCGCTTCCTTGGCCCACACCTTGCCCCAGACCAAGACGGAAATACCTTGCTCGGAGGCCTGCTGAGCCAATCGCTTGTCGACGGCGTCTTTCTCCCATCTGCCGTTCAGCCGAATGCCCAATTTCGGAAGATCGGCCACGGAAAAAATGAGGGACCGGCGGAGGTCCGCACGCAAGACATCGGCGGCCTTTTCTCCGTTGGGGTCCTGGTCCCCGCCATCGCGGAAGCCGAAGATGCCGATGGGAATCTTTTGAAAGTCCGGCCGCGTCGCTTCCATAAAGACATCTTCCGCGCCGGATTCGATGATCCCGATCAGGCCGCCGAGCAGGGCAAGATAAAGGACGACAAGAGAAATTTTCATCGAGTTAACTCACCGGCTCGCCGACGGCAAAACTAAAATGCGCGTCGAAATAAGGTTCCGACATTTCCGGAGGAAACGTCGGCAAAATGGCCGTGCGCACGGCACGCAACGCCGCCAGATCATAATACTCATTCCCGGACGTGCGCTCGACAACGAGACCGCTCACCTGGCCGGTTTTATCCAGACGAAATTTTACGAGGACCCGAAATTGCTCGCCGGTCATACCCACTTGCGGCGCACTCCATTGCGCGCTGATCAAACGTTGAACTTTCGCTAAATAAACGTTGCCGCCTTCGATGCCGGCGGCCTGAATCGTCGTCACGGGAGTGCGCGTCACCGGCTTCGAGGCCATTCGCGATTCCGCGGGGGAAGTCGGCTTCGCCGGTTCAGCCTTGGCAGGCGGCTGCTCAAGGAGTCGATTCATTTCTTCGCTCATCGAACGCTGGGGAGTCGTTCGAGTCGGTGGCGGCGCAGACTGCTGAGAAGGAGTCGAAGCCGATTCCGGAACGGAAAGATTGTTCAGAATTTTCTGAACGTCTGTTTGAGTCTGGGACCTGGTTTCCTTTTGCGTTCCCGCCGGGATGGGTTCCACCTGGCCTAACTTCGGCACTTCAGTCGGTAAGGCGATGCCTCGAAGAACGTCCCGATTCAAGACGGGTCGGACGGGAGACGGAACGGGAGCCGGAGGAGCTTTCGCTTCGGTCTGTCTCATGACAGGAGGAGGCGATGGAGCAGGCGGAGGCGGGTCGTGTCGAACTTTCGGCGCCGGCGGAGCAGGAGATGGTTTCATTGGGATCGGTTCGAGCGCGCGCACATGCGGCATGGGCGTCATGCGAACCGGCTGGGGAGGCGGGAGCGCGGCTTCCTTCGTTACAGTGGGCACAGGCGGCTCCGGAGCTTTCGGCGTCGGCGGCTCAACAGGACGAGTCACGGCGGGCTTCTCTTGGCTGACCGGCGTCGGCATCGTGACCAAGGAAATTTCATACGCCGCCAGCGGCCGCTCCATTTTCCCCGGCAAGCGCAATCCTGAGATGAACAGGAGCGCGAGAACATGAAGCGCCAATGAGAATCCGATCATCACTTTCATATATCGTCCGGATGAAGAGGGTCCGTACGACATGAGAGCAATCTGGGGATACGTGCCTACCATCATACTTGCTAATTCCCCTTGCGCTTCGACTCGTCGGCAACTCGCTCGCGCGTGGATTGAGGATCAGTGACCATGCCGAGTTTTTCAATCCCCGCGCGTTTCACTCCATCCATGACTTGCACCACCGTGCCATACGCGACATCCCGGTCGGCTCGCAGATAGACGGAGACGTCTGCATTGCGCTGCTTGGCCGCTTTGAGTTTCGATTCCAGAAGTCCAACCGGCACCAAATCCTTATCGAGATACACCTTCTGATCTCGCTCGATCGTGAGCACGAGACGCTCTTCGGGCTTGATGGTATTACTGGAAGAGGTCGGCAGTGTAATGTCCATGCCCCGATACAGCATCGGTGCGGTCACCATAAAGATGATCAGCAAGACCAACACCACATCGACGAGTGGAATGATATTGATCTCGGCGAGAAAGCGTCGGTGACGGCTTTCAAAAATCATCCGCGGATTCCGACTTGCTTCATGCGGGCCAGTACGGTGTTCAGCAGTTCGATGCTGAAGGCTTCCACCCTGAAGGCCGATTTACGGATACGAGCGAGATAGTAATTATAGGCGATGACTGCGGGAATCGCCGCGAAGAGACCGGCCGCCGTGGCGACAAGCGCTTCGGACACTCCCGGTGCGACTGCCGCAATACTAGCGGTGCCTTGCTTCCCGATCTCTCGAAAGGAATCGATGATGCCCAGCACGGTTCCCAACAGCCCGATGAACGGCGAAATATTTCCTGTAGTCGCCAAAAATGGAAGATAGGCTTCTTGCCGCGATAGCTGGTCCTGCATAATGTGCGCGATCACGCGGTCGAGATATTGGCGATCCGGCGCATCGAGTTCCGGCGGAGACAGCGCCGTGGCCGGGATGCCTTCCCGTTCCGGGGCGACCCGATCCATGACGCCGAGAAAGACGGCGGCACTTGGACTGGCGGTGTGGCGCTTGGCGTGGCGCCGCAAATCGTCTTTCTCCTGCGTACGGGCGTAGGCTTGCAAGAAGCGCTGGTCTTCCCGTTCACTGGCGCGAAACATCCGCCACTTGTAGAGAATGATGGCCCAGGAGATCACGGAAAAAATGAAGAGGGCGAGGAGGACGACTTTTGAGACGGCTCCAAGTGAACCGACAAGCCCCATCGGACCGGCTTGGAACATCATATGCGGTGCGCGCAACCCTCCTGTCGCATAGCGAACCCGATCTTTGAGAATAACACGGTCATCGAAGAAAAGTGGCGGGGCCGACGGGATTTGAACCCGCGACCTCCAGATTGACAATCTGGCGTCCTAACCAGGCTGAACGACGGCCCCCCCATTCTGAAAGCAAACGGCAAGGAGTTAAAACGCAGCAGTATGTGTATCGTATTCCAGATCGACAATGTAGCTCGGGAGTTCAGGACCGAATGTACACGCCTGGTAGGCGGAACAGGGATTGAACCTGTGACCTCTGCCTTGTAAGGGCAGCGCTCTCCCAACTGAGCTATCCGCCCAAAATCTGTAACATTGCTGAGCGTTTGGCGGATAGTATCAAGTCCGATACCCCTTGTCAACACACGGATTCTCTAGTTGGAAAGTCGAGATTGTCTGCGCTAAGACCGTACATTCGGTGTGGGCCGCTCCCGACGAGTTTTCCTAGGGAAGAATTCCATATGCAGTCGCTTGAGTCGGGCCTGCTCGACATGCGTATAAATTTGCGTCGTCGACACTTTGCTGTGCCCCAGCATCGCCTGCACCGATCGGAGGTCGGCTCCGTGGTCCAGCAAATGCGTCGCAAACGAATGCCGTAACATGTGCGGTGAAATAGACTTCACGATCCGAGCTTGCCGCGCGCGCTTTCGAAGCAGATTCCAAAACGCTTGCCGAGTCATGCTGGTCCCCCGCCGCGTGACGAACAAAAATTTCGACACACGGCCTTTCATCAAGGTCTGCCGCGCTTGTTCGAGATAACGTTCCACTCGTGCCCGAGCGACATCCCCGATCGGCACGACCCGCTGCTTCGACCCCTTCCCCGTTGCCAGCACATACCCGACCGCCAGATTGATCTGCGCGACTTCCACATTGACCAACTCGGATACGCGCAGACCTGTGGCATACAATAATTCGAGCATCGCGGTGTCACGAATCTCTTCGGGCTTGGCGCCCATGCGAGGCTCAAGAAGCGCGGAGATCTCTTGCTGCGTGAGAATCTTCGGGAGCCGCGTCCAAGGCCGAGGGGACTCAATCAACATCATGGGATTTTCTTTGAGCAGGCCCTCTTTGATGAGGAAGCGACACCAACCTCGTAAGGTAGCCATGCTCCTGGCGATGGATGACGAAGAGAGCTTCATGCGGGTGAGCGACGAAAAAAACTCCCGCAAGACCGTGCGCGTTAGTTCGGTTGGATGCTGAAGCCGATGTACTGCCATGAACAATTGCAGGGCGTGCAGGTCGAGACGATAGGCGGCCACCGTATTCTGCGCGAGTCCATCCTCAATGCGAAGCCGGGTCAGATAGCGCTCGATCAGGGCATCCATTGGAAGGGATGGCGGTGAAGACTCAAACGGTGAGATGGACGACTGCGTCAACAATAGCTCCCGTCGGGAGTGGAGTTCCCACTATAGCATGAAGCCCGCGACTCCATGCATAACGCAGGCGAAATCTTGACACTAGAAACGACCGTCTCCTATAGTGATTCATTCATGGTCGGTTGCGCTGCTTACACCTGCTCGTCCCAAGACTCATCGCAAGATCAGCAGGCCGATTCAAGATTCCTCCACCTTTGGCTATTCGTGTTGTCCTTCATTCTCACGCTCTTGCTTCTTCTCCGCGCAGTCCCGTGGGACGTCTCTCTCGTCCACGCAGCCCCTTCGACTGCCGATGCGGCGAAATCGTCGAATGGAACCTCGAGACCCTCGCTTGAACATGCGAAGAATTTAATCGAAACCCATCAAGAGGCGGCGGCGATCGTCACGCTCAAACGATTTCTCGCCTCCTCTCCGAAACCGGAAGATATCGACGACGCCTATCTCTTGATGGCCGCCGCATTGGTTGGAAAGAAAGAGCACGAAGAAGCGCTCACCTACCTAAATCAATTGCTCGCCGAATTTCCGGCGTCGAATCTTGTCGGTCGCGCGAGATTGATGATCGGCGCCGCGCAATTGGCACTAGGAAAACCAGACGCGGCTCTCTCGGCGCTTTCGGAAGCCAAAAACGCGGTGGAGGACCCGGAAACCAAGCGGCAGGCGTTGCGCATGATTGGCGACCTCCATATGCAAAAGGGGGATCTGCCGCGAGCCATTCAGGCGTGGCTTGAAGAAATGTCCCTGGCGCCCGCCGAACAGCGGCGTGAAAGTCGGGAACGGATTAAGGATTTGATCGTTGAGAAGATGGATAAAAAAGGTCTCATGCGGCTCCGCGAGATTTACCCCGCCGAATTCCCCGGCGACCTCGCACTGATTCGATTGATCGAAATGCAAAATGCGCAAGGCGAAGACTATTTGGCGGAACGGAATGCGCGCGTGTTTTTGAATCGATTTCCGAATCACGAATTCACCACGGTGGCGGCAGATCTGCTGGGGACGTTTCAGAATAAACTGCAAGCGAGCCAACATATTATTGCCGCAGTGCTGCCTCTGTCGGGAAAGCTGCAAGCCTTCGGCGCCGAAGCGCTCAACGGCATCCAAATCGCTATCGACAAGGCACGGGATTCTCTGGGCATCAATGCTATTGGGCTGCAGGTCGTCGATAGCGAAACCGACAAATTGGCGCTGCGGTTAGAACTGAGCGATGTGTTGAACGGGCGCCATCCTCTGGCGGTCATAGGCCCTTTGCTCTCGCGGGATCTGTCGCTGGTCTCCGCACTGGCAGAGCAAACCGCCACACCGTTCGTCACACCGTCCGCCAACGCCGCCGATGTGCGCCATCTTGGGCCCTATCTCTTCAGTACGGCCATCACGCAGCCACTGCAAGCACAGCGCCTGGCGGAGTATGCTCTCGGTCCGGCGGGTTTCCGTCGCTTTTGCATCTTATATCCCGATACGCCCTATGGCCACGAGTCGGCCTTGCTGTTCGGCAATGAGGTCAGGCGTCACGGGGGCGAAGTCATCGTGATGGAGTCGTACAAGGAAACGGATACGGACTTCAGTCAACCGATCCGCCGGATCAAGGATGCCGATCTCAAAAAATATGGAAAGAGCGAAACCGTCAAGGCTGTGAAGAACGGTCGACACATTGTCCGTATTCTCTATACTCCCGGGTTTGACGCTGTCTTTTTGCCCGGAAGTTTCAATCAGGTGGCGCAGATCGCGCCGCAATTAGCCTTTTACGATGTGCGGGTCCCGCTCCTTGGCACCAATACGTGGAATTCTCCGAACCTCACGACACTGGCAGGCCGTTCGCTCGATGGCAGTACCTTTGTCGACGGATTTTTTTTGGACAGCCCGGACCAAAATGTGCGTGAGTTCGTGGATCGCTATCGACGAAAATATCAAACCGATCCTTCTCCGTTTGCCGCGCAATCGTATGATGCAACGCGCATCGTGATCGAAGCGATCCGCAAAGGCGCTACATCGGGAAAAGCCCTGTACGATCAGCTCATTGAGACGCATGATTTTCCCACATTGACAGGGCCCGCCGCCTTCTCGCCCAACGGGGCGTTGAACCGTCGGCTCTACGTGATCCATGTTAAGAATGGTCGTCTGGTCCAGTTAAACTAGAAGAAGAAAGTCGCACACCATGAATTCCCTATCGCAAATTCTCTCGACCATTTCGTATCTTGCCCTCCCGTTAATGCTGGCCATCGTTCTGCATGAATACGCGCACGGATGGGTTGCTGACCATTTCGGGGACTCGACGGCGCGCCTCCAGGGACGACTAACGACCAATCCCCTGGCCCATATCGACCCCTTCGGTACCATTCTCTTTCCGCTGATCTGCCTGCTCTTACCGGGCGGGTTTTTTCTGGCGTGGGCCAAGCCGGTGCCGGTCAATCCCGCGCAGCTGCGGCATCCACGTCGGGACATGGCGATCGTCGCGGCGGCGGGACCCGGCATGAATCTCATCTTGGCGATCGCCAGCGCCATCTTCTATGCGCTGCTCATGCAGATCGATCACGCATTTCCTGCTGCCGCCGCGTCATCCGACATGGCCGTTCCGCGCGATGTAGTCGGCATGTTCGTTGTGCCGTTGGCCGTGATGGCGCGCTATTCCATTTTGATTAACGTCTTGCTGATGGTCTTCAATCTCATTCCAATTCCGCCGCTGGACGGTGGCCGGATTTTGGCGAATCTTCTCCCCGCTCGTTCTGCCATGGCCCTCGACCGCGTCGAACCCTATGGCATGCTCATCATCGTCGGTCTGATTCTCCTCGATCCGCAAATCCATGTGATTGAAACCCTGACGGGCACCGTGGTCAGCACGATCGTCGGAAAGATCGGCGCCTTAGGAATGGGGTAGTCCCGCGATGGCCAAAAAAAGAATTCTCAGCGGCATGCAACCCAGCGGGCTCCTCCATCTGGGGAATTTGTTGGGCGCGCTGGACAATTGGAAAGCGTTACAAGACGAGTACGAATGCTTTTTCTTTGTGGCGGATTGGCATGCGCTGTCGACAAACTATGCCGATACGAGCCGGATCCGTGAATTCGTGCACGAGATGCTCGTCGATTGGCTGGCCGTCGGAATCAATCCTCACAAAGCGACGATCTTCGTTCAATCGGCCAACCCTGATCACGCGATTTTGCATCTCCTGCTTTCCATGATCACGCCCATTCCGTGGTTGGAACGCAATCCGACGTACAAGGAAAAACAAGAACAGATTGCCGATCGAGATTTGGCGACCTATGGTTTTCTGGGATACCCCGTCCTGCAAGCCGGCGACATTCTGCTGTACAAGGCCGATTCCGTTCCCGTCGGCAAAGATCAGCTTCCGCATCTTGAACTCACGCGAGAGATCGCCCGCCGCTTCAACAGCCTGTACAAGTCCGTGTTCCCCGAACCCCAGGAACTCTTGACCAGCTTTCCCAAAGTGCTTGGCACAGACGGACGCAAGATGAGCAAGAGCTACGGCAATACAATCAATCTCTCCGACTCGGAACTTATCGTGCGCCAAAAACTCAAGACCATGGTCACCGATCCCGCGCGCGTCCGGCGCACCGATCCAGGAAATCCCGATATCTGCCCCGTCTATGACTTTCATAAGATCTACTCACCCCTCGCTGTCATCGAGCGGGTGAATCGCGAATGCCGCACCGCCGAAATCGGCTGCATCGAGTGCAAGAAGCTCGCAGCCGACGCCATGGTCGCCAAGCTCTCCCCCATCTGGGAAGCCAGAACACAATTCAGCAATGATTCAAAACAAGTTCAAGAGATAGTAGAAGCCGGCGCCGAACGCGCCAAACGCGTCAGTCATCAGACGCTGGAAGAAGTCAAAGAGGCGATGAAACTTCCATAATTCTAAAAAGAGGTTTGTTCTCTGGTAGATATGGATATTTCTAAATATCCTTCAATCCCATCAGAGTTCTGGTCTTACTACCAGACTCTTCGTGAGAAACGAAAGTCTCACCCGCTTTTAGCGGCGACGTCCCGTCAAGGTGACGAAAAAACCCTGGACGCTATCAACGAGTTGTTTGAAGTTACGTGCCGAAATACTGGGCTTAAGGAAAAACTATTCCTAAATCTCGGGTTCGATGAAAACAATTTTGACAATAATCATCTCCAATCGATATTAGGTGTAATGCGAGCAATAAACACCCTTAACGATCTTGGTTTTAAGAAAATCACGCCTCTTCCTCCTCGGAAATCACCACGCGAAGCTGACCTATTGGCTGTGTATATGAATAAATGGTTTGCGGTAGAGGTTTTTAGGTCAAACGAAGTTAGTTATCGCTTTCCCGATCATTCGAATAAATCCAACAATCTCCAAAGTTATATAGCGCAAAGATACTCGGAAAAACGCTCACAGCTTGACGCAACTATGAGGGAACATCAATGTGATAAAGCTGTGCTTACAGTTGTAATAGATTCCCAACCTGCAAAAGCCCTTGTAACAGGCGCTGAGTGGGAAGGTGTCACCGAGGCAACATATAAACTTATGGGCAGTCCGTCTAAAATCCATCTCCTTCTTTTCACTGGCATGAAAAATTATTTCAGCGGCAAAGATGAATATGCTGTCTACCCACCACTAGATTCGTAGAACCCTCGAACTACCTTCCCTGAAGAGCCGTACACCGGCTCAAAGCTAGGTACGGTGAGCACCGAAGCCGATCACACATCGCTCTCACACCCTTCACAAAAGAGGGGGCTGGCCGAGGTGCCCGTCACTGCGCGCGTCCATCGAGCACCGTCTTCGTGTGCGCGGTGCGCGAGCAACTAGGGCATCACGGACAGTCCCATCCACACTCTTCCCAAATCCTTCTTGACAACCCCTTCCCACCCTCGCTACGATTCGCCTGCTTGGTTGCCGGTCGCCATATACGGCCGGCTTTTTTGTTTGTAGACTTCTGCCTTCTATCCGGCTTTAAAGGACATTACCAACCATGGCTATTCGAATCGGTATCAATGGGTTCGGTCGGATCGGGCGCAATGTGTTGCGTGCGTCGCTGCATGACAAGGATCTTGAATTCGTCGCCATCAACGATCTGACGGATGCCAAAACATTGGCCCATTTGTTGAAGTATGACTCCGTGCACGGCACCCTCGGCGTTCCGGTCGAAGCCAAGGAAGACCACATTCTGATCGACGGCAAGCCCATGAAGATCCTGGCGAAGAAAGATCCCAAGGAATTGCCGTGGAAGGATCTCGGCGTCGATCTCGTCATCGAATCAACAGGCCGGTTTACCGATCGCGAGGGGGCCAGCAAGCATTTGTCCGCGGGCGCCAAACGCGTCATTATCTCCGCGCCGGCCAACGATCCCGACGTGACCATCGTCCTCGGCGTAAACGAGTCGATGTATGATCCCAAATCCCATCAAATTATTTCCAACGCTTCCTGCACGACTAACTGCTTGGCCCCCGTCGCAAAGGTGTTGCATGAATCGTTCGGCATTAAACACGGCATCATGACGACGATTCACTCCTACACCAACGATCAGCAATTGTTGGACCTGCCTCACAAAGATTTGCGCCGCGCACGCGCGGCGGGCATGTCCATGATCCCAACGTCTACGGGTGCGGCCAAGGCCCTTCACCTAGTCCTCCCCCAACTCAAGGGCAAACTGGACGGCATGGCGATTCGCGTCCCGACGCCTAACGTGTCGCTCATCGATTTGACGATCGAAGCCGAGAAAGATTGCGACGTCGCCTCCGTGAATGCCGCGTTCCGGCGCGCCGCCGACGGCCCGTTAAAGGGCATTTTGAAATATTGCGACGAGCCGATCGTCTCGGCAGACCAAAATGGCGATGCTCACTCAGCGACGTTCGACTCCCTGCTCACGACAGTGCTACAGGGTCGCATGATCAAGGTACTGGCATGGTACGACAACGAGTGGGCCTATTCATGCCGCGTGCGCGATCTCGCAAAGTTCATCGCAGGCAAGCGCTAGGGCAAAAAGTTCATCGTTACGTTGCCCGCACATGATGAGACGAGTGTTGTAAATCGGCTGACCTACGCTTATCGGTGAACGAATAACGTTAACGGCTTCGATCCAGGAGATGACATGAACCTGAATAAGATGACCATCGACGTCATCAATCTTCACGGCAAACGAGTCATCATTCGGGTGGATTTTAACGTTCCTCTCGACGATTCTCATCAGATCACCGACGACACCCGTATTCGTTCCGCCCTTCCGACCATCAATCACGCCGTCGATGAAGGGGCAAAGGTCATTCTCTGCTCACACCTTGGCCGGCCCAAGGCCAAGCCGGACCCGAATTACAGCCTCGCGCCTGTGGCCCGACGTCTCCAGCGACTGCTCGGCAAAGAAGTCACCTTCGCGCCGGATTGCATTGGACCCGCCGTGCAGGCCCTCGTCGATAAGATGAAGCCGGGCGATGTGCTGCTCCTCGAGAATCTCCGCTTTCATGCCGGCGAAGAGCAAAACGACGAAGAGTTCGCCAAAGCCCTAGCCTCCTTAGCCGACGTCTATATCAACGACGCGTTCGGAACGGCCCATCGCTCGCATGCGTCCACCGTGGGGCTGGCGAAGTTTGTTCCCGTCTCGGGCGCCGGCTATTTAATGAAAAAAGAAATCGAATACTTGGAAGGCGCCGTCGCCAACCCCATGCGGCCGTTTGTGGCCATACTCGGCGGCGGAAAAGTCTCGGGCAAGATCGGAGTCATCGAAAATTTAGGCAAGAAGGTGGACAAGGTCATTATCGGCGGCGGGATGGCGTTTACCTTTATTAAGGCCCTGGGTCTGGAAATCGGCAATTCGTTAGTCGAAGATCAGATGCTGGATTTCGCCAAGGGCGTGCAGGAACACGCTTTTTCGCGCGGCGTGAAATTTTACCTTCCCGTCGATTGCGTCGTGGCGGCCAGCCCCGATCCGGGCGCGGAAACGAAAATTGTACCCGTTCAGGAAATTCCCAAAGGCTGGTACGGCATGGACATCGGACCGGCGTCCGTCAAGTTGTTCAGCGAAGCGGTCCAAAATGCCAAAACCATTTTGTGGAACGGCCCAATGGGAGTTTTCGAAAATGACGCCTACGCCCGCGGCACGCTGTCCATGGCCCACGCCGTCTCGAACGCGTATGCCTTGACGATCGTAGGCGGTGGCGATACGGCGCTGGCGGTGCATCGGGCCGGTGAATTGGAAAATATGTCTTTCATCTCAACTGGTGGCGGCGCGACGCTTCAACTGCTGGAAGGAAAGGAACTGCCTGGACTAGCGGCCCTCCCCAATCGACCAGTCTAATTTTCATCCCTCCAAATTTATTGATCTTCGTGAGGCTATTGCGTGCGCAAACACCTTATCGTCGCCAATTGGAAAATGCATAAGACCGCCGGTGAAGCCACCGAGTACGTACACCGGCTGTTCGAGCTGATTCAGCCGCAACATATAGACCTTGTTCTGGCGCCACCGTTCACCGCCTTGCATGCAGCCACACAGGCAATGAAGGAATCCTCGGGCTTGGCCCTCGCCGGGCAAAATATTTTTTGGGAAGATGCCGGCGCCTTTACCGGCGAAGTCTCCGCGCCGATGCTGAAAGAGGCGGGCTGCCGTTACGTAATTGTCGGCCATTCCGAACGTCGGCACTGGTTTGGCGAACGAGATGAGGAGATCAATAAAAAAATCCGCGCGGCGCTCCGGCACGGCCTTCGGCCAATCCTGTGCGTGGGAGAATCGTTAGCCGACCGTGAACGTGGCGACACGAAAGGGATCGTGACCTCGCAATTGGAAAAAGATCTCACCGGCTTTACTGAAGCAGAGATCGCCGATGTCGCCCTGGCCTATGAACCGATCTGGGCCATTGGGACAGGCCGGGCAGCCAGTGCAGCGCAAGCGGTCGAAGTCCATACCATTCTACGCCGGGCGGTCGCCTCTCTTTGGGGGGACAAAGCCGGACAACGCATGCGCATTCTCTATGGCGGCAGCGTCAACGCAACCAATGCTCAAGAGTTTTTGCAATCGCCTGAGATCGATGGAGTCCTGGTCGGTGGGGCTTGTCTAGACCCGGCATGCTTTGCTACAATTGCGCGTTTCGCTGAAGAGCTTTGTGAGAACGAACGTCGAGGAGCCTAAATGTATACCCTGGCTGTGATCATTCATATCATCGTCTGCTTTCTCATGATTGCGTCGATCCTCTTGCAGGCCGGAAAAGGTGCGGAAATCGGAGCGGCGTTCGGCGGATCAAGTCAGACGGTGTTCGGCAGCCGTGGTCCCGGCACGTTCCTGAGCAAAGTGACCATCGGCGCCGCCGTGATCTTCATGATGACGTCCTTGGGCCTGGCGCTGCTCTCCAAAGAACGAACCTTCTCTTCCACCGTCATCGACTTAAATAAGAAGGATGCCGCCACCGCGCCCATTTTGCCGCAAGGCACTCCTGAATCGAAACCTGCGACGGAGACGCCTGCGCGGCCCCCTGATACAGCTCACTGATCCGACAGCTCGGCTCCATCAACCCCACTGACTACGCCTCATGTTTGAGCGTCGCACCCTAGACGCGGGTGAGCCACTTCGCGTGGGCGGAGTCTTCGCCACGCACGATACTGAAGAAGGCCTGCTGTAATTGCGTGGTGACCGGTCCCGCCACGCCTGCCCCGATACATCGTCCGTCGATCTCTCGGACAGGAGTAACTTCTGCCGCGGTTCCGGTCAAGAAGACTTCCTCCGCGACATATAAATCATCGCGAGTCAGGCGCTCTTCGATGACGGGAATATTCCGTTCTCGCGCGAGTTGCAGGATCGAGTTTCTCGTGATGCCTTCGAGAATAGACGACATGGGCGGCGTTTTTAGTTGGCCGCGCCTGACCACAAACACGTTCTCTCCTGTGCCTTCAGCGACATACCCCTCCGGATCAAGCATGATAGCTTCATCGTAGCCGGCCGCCTTCACCTCGCACTTCGCCAAAATAGAATTCACGTATTGCCCGGAGATCTTCGCGCGGGTCATGGCAATATTCACGTGATGCCGAGTAAACGAGGAAATCTTCGCTTGAATGCCCTTGCTTAACGCTTCTTCTCCTAAATAGGTCCCCCATCGCCATGCCGCAATGGACGTTCGGATCGGGTTCTCACCGGGGTACAACCCCATCACCCCATAGCCGATATAGATCAAGGGGCGGATGTAACAGGCTTCGAGTCGGTTCACCCGAACCGTCTCAATGATCGCCTCGGTGATCTGCTTGCGATCATACGGGACGTCCAACATGGCAATGTGGGCGGATTCGAAGAGCCGCTCCACGTGTTCTTGAAGCCGAAAAATGGATGAGCCATCCTTGCCCTTGTAACAGCGAATGCCTTCGAAGGCGGCGAGTCCATAATGAAGCGAATGGGTCAATACATGGACGGTGGCGTCTTTCCACGCTACAAACGATCCATCCATCCAAATTTTTTCACTGGGTTCGAGCATCGTACCTGCCTATGAAAATTTTCAAACTATAACCTCTAGCGACTATAACAGTGGCCCGAAATCAGCGTCAAGCTAACATCAAATCACCCTTGGATTCCGACCTCTGCGTGCTGCGTGCTGGGTGAGTGTCACGAAACTTTTTATTTTTTAATCCTAAGGCAGATCATTTAGTTCTGATTTTCTAATGTGAAGCAATCGATTTCCGCCTAGAATGATGTTTTACAACGAAGGCTTTCCATGATATTTTCCAATTCCAGGAGGTTTTCATTCAAGTCCTAAGAGTAATGCACGTAAATGTATGTCATCAGTGACTATTCCTTATGCAACAATTAGATTTTGACAGCAATTAAACAGGAGATGACGATGCGGACATTATCAAGTCGTAAGTGGGCTTTCGCAATGTTACTAGCCTGTATCGGAATTCTTATTTCGAACACAGCTCGATCAGAATTCTATGTAGCGGGGCAAGGCGGAGTAAGTTTCCCCGGCTCCTTCTCCCATATCGAGGGCATTGGACCGGGGTTCGGGGGTAGCGGATACAAGTCGAGTAACCTTAATTTAGCCACATCTCCTCTCTATGGCGCCAAAGTCGGTTACTTTTTGCCGCGGTTGAATTGGCTCGGTTTCGAAGGAGAGTATTTCTATACGAATCCTCATATCGAACAACAGCCGTTTTCGGTCACCACTCCCAGCGGCCAGACATTTAACAGAATCGGTGAGAAACCCGGAGCGCACACAAGCATGTCGGTTGCTGCATTAAACGTCATTGTTCGTTATCCGGGAAAGCGGTTTCAGCCGTATATCGGTATTGGACCGGCTATGTATTGGGCGAGTATCTCTGGCTCTGAGATCATCCTCCTGAACGGAAAACCATTGTCAGCTTCGGACTCCAGTCTTGGCTTCAATGCGCTGGTGGGGTCGCGTTTTTTTCTAACCAAACAATTAGCGATCTTCGCAGAATATAAATACAACAAGGCCTCGTTCACCTTTGAAGGGAATGCGCAGTTTAAAGCCGACTACAGTGCGAACAATATCGTCGCGGGACTATCAGTTCACTTCTAATCATCATCGGCGGCATGAGGACAACGAGCAATCTATGCGGGCGAACTTCTTGACAGTCTTTCGTCTCCTATGCTAGAAATTTCCGTTCTGCACTGGAGGACTACATGTACGCCATAGTTGAAACGGGTGGGAAACAATACAGGGTCGAGCCGGGTTCAATTCTTCAAATTGAACAACTCCCTGGTGATGTCGGCGGGACCATCGAATTATCCCAGGTCCGCTTGGTTCAGAAATCCGATGCCGACCTTCTCATCGGTCGTCCGTGGGTCGAACACGCTCGAGTCACTGCCGAGATTGTCCGGCAGGGACGGACGCGATCAATCATGATCTTCAAAAAGAAACGCCGTAAGAATTATCGTCGGACCAAAGGTCATCGTCAGAGCTTCACACAAGTTCGTATTACCGACATCGTGACGGCATAACCTGTCGGGCAGGACTCGCAGGGGGCCGATGGACCCTTCGAGGAGTGCGGGTTATCTCTTGTGGCGCCCTGAGAGTTTTCTACGAAGGAGTCATCATGGCAACAAATAAAGGCGGCGGATCGTCTCGAAACGGCCGCGATAGCAATCCACAGTACCGCGGCGTGAAAGCGTTCGGCGGGGAGCAAGTCACTGCCGGTAGCATTCTGGTACGGCAACGCGGCACCCAGTTTCACCCCGGATTTAATGTCGGCTTGGGGCGCGACTATACATTGTTCGCCTTAATCAATGGTGTGGTGAAGTACGAAGGGAACCCGACGCGTCGAAAGGTCAGCGTCTATCCCGCTGCCTGAAGCTCGATCACGCCTCCCGTGCCCCTCTTCCATCCTCCTGGCTAAACCTACCGCTTCTCCGGAGCTCGATCCATGTTTGTCGATCAGGTTCGCATTTTTGTGAAGGCCGGCTCGGGCGGAAACGGTATCTCCAGTTTCCGTCGAGAAAAATATGTGCCGTTTGGTGGCCCCGATGGAGGCGATGGGGGGAACGGCGGCAATATCGTTCTAATCGCCTCTCATCAGCTCACCACACTCCTCGACCTCCGCTATCAGCAACACTACATGGCAAAGGCCGGCGGACATGGAGAGGGATCCAATCGACACGGGAAAACGGCTGCCGATGTGATCATTCGAGTCCCGGTGGGCACCGTCGTGCTCGATGATGAGAGCGGCGACCAAACCTGCGACCTGACGGAAGAAGGACAATCTGCTGTTGTGGCCGCCGGTGGCCGGGGCGGCCGCGGCAATAGTCATTTCGCCACGTCCACTAATCGCGTGCCGACGCGCTTTGAGCAAGGGACACCCGGTGAGGAACGGTGGCTTCGCCTGGAACTGAAGCTCTTGGCCGACGTCGGTTTGGTCGGATTTCCTAATGCCGGCAAATCAACCTTGATTGCGGCCCTTTCAGCCGCTCGGCCCAAAATTGCCGATTATCCATTTACGACTTTGACTCCAAATTTAGGGGTCGTCTCGTGGGCCGAAACCCGCAGCTTCGTGGTCGCCGACATTCCCGGTCTCATCGAAGGCGCTCACGAAGGGAAAGGGTTAGGCTTTCAGTTCCTCCGCCACATCGAGCGGACCTCGTTTATCTTGCATCTCGTCGACATAGCGGAATGGACGGCCGACGATCCCGTGGCAAGTTTCGACGTCATGCGAAAAGAACTGGCCGCATACAATCCGTCGCTCAAACAAAAGCCCTTCGCCGTTGTCGGAACGAAAATGGACAGCCAGGGCAATGGCGAACGACTCGAACAGTTACGCGTTTATTGCCGCCGGCGTCGGCTTCGTTTTTTTGCCGTCTCGGCCATTACACGAGAAGGCCTCGACCCCTTGATCCAATTCGTGGGAAAAAAGGTAGGGGCGTTGCGAGCCCATGCGTGAGCCATTCCTTGCCCAGTCGAAGCGAGTCGTCGTAAAGGTCGGCAGTAGTCTGCTGGCCTCTCGGGCCTTGGGGTTACAAATCGACCGGATCGAGAGGTTGGCCGATGACCTTTCTGCCATCAAGGCTGGCGGCCGGGATGTCTTGCTGGTTTCTTCCGGCGCCATCGTGTCCGGCGTTCAAAAACTCGGTTTGTCTGCCTACCCCAAAAGCCTTCCTTTGAAGCAAGCCGCCGCAGCGGTCGGGCAAAGCCGACTCATGTGGGCCTACGAGAAGGCGTTTGAACGGCTCGGCACGACGGTCGCACAAATTTTATTGACGCATCAGGACTTGGCTGACCGTCGCCGATTTCTCAATGCCCGCCACACACTCACTACTTTGCTGTCCCATGGGGTAATTCCCATCATCAACGAAAACGATACTGTGTCGGTGGAAGAAATCCGATTTGGCGATAACGACACCTTGGCCGCCGAAGTGGCGCACCTCGTCGATGCGGATTTGCTGATCATTTTGTCCGATGTCGAAGGCGTCTTTACGGATGATCCTCGTCGCAATGCATCAGCCATCCGCATTCCATTGATTGCTGAAATTTCTCCGGACATTGAGCGGCTGGCCGGCGGCACGAATAAAGAGGAAGGGACCGGCGGAATGGCCACCAAAATCCACGCCGCAAAGAAAGTCTCGGCGTACGGTGTCGCCACCTTGATCATGAATGGCGACACGCCCGGATTGTTGCCGAAAGTATTGGCGGGACATGAGGCAGGCACTGTGATCTTGCCGCATGGCCCCCAGTTATCGAGCCGTAAGCATTGGATCGTCCATACGCTTCGGGCCAAGGGCCACTTAACGCTGGACGACGGCGCGATTGACGCATTGGTACAACGGGGCAAAAGCCTGCTCCCATCGGGGATTCTTGCCGTCAGCGGGATCTTTGATCCAGGGGATGCGGTGGTCTGCACCGATCGTCACGGAAAAGATATCGCAAAAGGCCTGAGCAACTTTTCATCCACGCTCTTGGATCAAATGAAAGGGCGTAAGACAATAGATATCAAGAAAACCGTCGGCGATTTGGAGTATGAAGAGGCCATCCACCGCGACAACCTCGTTATCCTCTAACCCTACAGCGTTACATTCCATTCATTGATAGAATGGCGCCGATAGCCGTCCACGAGAGTACAGATTGCCATGCGCATTGGCTTATTCGGCGGGACATTTAATCCGATTCATCGCTGCCACCTTGAGGCCGCGAATCAAAGCCGCCGACGTCTGCGCCTCGATTGTATTTTATTTATCCCGTCCGGGGACCCTCCTCATAAGACCAATGTATCGCTCGCCCCAGCCACCCATCGCCTGGAAATGGTGCGTTTAGCCATTCGGGATCATCCGGCTTTCAAACTGTGCGAGGTGGAAATGCGTCGGCCGACCAAATCGTACTCCATCGATACCGTGCACGAACTGCAAAAAGAGTTTGGACCGGCGGCGGAACTCTTTTTCATCATCGGCTTGGATGCCTTTTTAGAGCTACATACCTGGAAGCAGGCCCCGGAGCTTTTACGCGCCTGCCACTTTATCGTTCTGGGGCGTCCCGGCTCGACCTTCCTCTCTCTCACGAAGATGTCGTTGTTGCCAAAGTTGGACCGCACACCGCTCACCGCTCTGGATACGCAGCGTACGCTGCAAGTCGACATCCCGCTTCCAGGCGGAATGAGTCTCATCCTCTTGTCGATCCCTCCCTGTTACGTCTCGGCCTCCGACATTCGACAGCGCATCGCCCAGCATCTGAGCTTGTCAAATCTGTTGCCCACGTCTATTGAATCCTATATACTCGATCAACACCTTTATCGGCAGGAGAAGGCCAATCGTACCGGAATCTAAGGCGAAGTCACTGGCCATCGCGCAGGCGTCCCTCGAAAAAAAAGCCAACGACGTCCTGGTTCTTCATGTCGCTCCCCTCACGTCCATTGCCGATTATCTGGTCTTATGCTCCGCCGACTCGGATCGCCAGGTACGCGCTGTGGCCGACCATATCGACGGAACGCTGGCCGCCCACAAAATTCGTCCGCTCAGTCTAGAAGGGTTCTCGACCTCCCAGTGGGTGGTGATGGATTTTGCGGACGTCATCGTCCACATCTTTCGCACGGACTTGCGAAAGCATTATGCGTTGGAAAAACTGTGGGGCGACGCCAAACGCCTCCGTATTCCAGCCGAACGTGTGCCGCTCGTGTCCGAGCCTATACCAACGACCAAAAAGCGGTCTGTGCGCAGGGCCGTCAAGGGTCCGTAATGCTGCAACTGCTGCTGAGTTTATTTCTCGTCATCGTCGCGAGCCTAGTGTACGGCTATGTCCGCGAATTGAACCCTGGCACCGTGACCCTGCGACTCAGCCCAACAGAAGCCTTCGATCTCAATCCGGTGTCGTTGATCCTCCTCTCGATGGCCCTGGGTGCGCTCATTGTGATTCTCACGGTCGGCGTCCGTGAAACGCGGCACCTGATTCTGACCTGGCGAACCAGCCGACTGACGCGGCGCAAGGAAAAAGTCGATGCGCTCCATCGAGAAGGCGCCCATGCCGTCGTATCCAAACGAACGACGGAGGCCATCGGCCTCTTTCAGCGTGCGCTGACGCTCGATCCGAATCATGTGGACTCGCTGTTGTGGCTCGGCAATCTCTATCGCGCAGAGCAGAACCTGTCCGAAGCCATCCGCCTCCATCGAAAGGCGCGCAGCATCGACGAACATAACATCGACGTCCTTTTTGCGCTCGCGCGAGATCTGGAAGCGGCGAAGCGATTTGAAGAAGCCCTGCAAGCGCTCCAAGAAATCCTGCGATTCGACGCCGCCAATCTCACCGCGTTGATTAGGAAGCGAGAATTGTACATCCGCTTGGAACAATGGCTCGAAGCCATGGAAATTCAGCACCGAATTTTAAAATCGCGTCTGCCGGAGCAGGATCAAGTCATGGAAGCGGGGGTCCTTGTCGGTCTCACCTATGAAGTCGGTCGTCAACTTTTGGAGCGGGGGCATCCCGAAAAAGCCCGTCGTTATTTCCGCAGCGCCATGAAGCGCGACAAAGCCTTCTTGCCGGCCTATATCGGGCTCAGTGAAATCTTAATCCACGAAGGCAAGACGAAGAACGCCGCGGAAATTCTTGAAAAAGTTTATGGACGAACCGGCAACATCATCCTGCTGCATCGACTCGAAGAACTCTATCTTGAAATGGGAGAGCCATCAGAAATTATCCGAGTCTATCAAGAAGCCGCACAACGGCATCCGCAAGACCCGGCATTGAAATTTTATCTCGGCAAACTGTATTACCGGCTCGAAATGGTGGACGAAGCGTTCGATGTGCTGTCGACCCTAGAAGCGCCACAAGATCAAACCTCGGATTTCCATAAGATCATGGCGAACCTCTACCTCCGTAAACATCATATGGAAGAAGCGGTCGACGAGCTTAAAAAAGCCTTGGGCTTCAGAAAACGAGTGGTCGTCCCCTATGTCTGCACACGGTGTCGGCAGGAATCTTCAGATTGGTCAGGACGGTGCCAGACGTGTGGCCTTTGGAATACCTATGTCGCACTTCCGTGGGTAGATGCTTCCGGAACCGATACGCACGACCATCACAGCGAGGGTGCACGCGCGATTCCGTATCAGGGGATTGCTTCCCCCTTCGAAACCGTCTAACGGTGCATGGAATACTGAAAAAGGTTCCCAACGGCGTTCTCGTCTTGAAAGCTTCCTCAACGTACCCCCTCGGGATGGAGCGCGTCTTGGCGCGCTTGGGGTGGGCGGGTGAAATTCTTACGCCTGCGGTGCTTTCGGCGCCTGTGGCCTTGCTGATCAGGCTGTTTTGAACATCCTGAATCTATCGATCCTCAAATCAATTAGGAGCCAGTAATGACAGACTTTGGTGTTCTTGCAGACAAGGCGTTTCGTGATGAGATGTTAACCAGAGAGGAGTGCCTTGCTGTTTTAGACACACCTCAAGAGAGAGTGCTCGACCTGCTGAACGCCGCCTTTCGGGTGCGGGAACGGCATTTTGGTCGGACTGTCCGACTACAGATGTTGATGAATGCCAAGAGCGGCGCGTGTCAGGAGGATTGCCATTATTGTTCGCAATCAGCCGTGTCCACCGCCGACATCCATCAGTATGGCTTATTGCCGGTCAACGCCATGGTCGAAGGTGCGCGAAGGGCCGCCGCTGCCAAAGCGCAACGTTACTGTATTGTGATCAGCGGACGCAGTCCGCTGGATCGTGATGTCGCAGAAATTTCGACGGCCGTACGCGCCATTAAAGAGGCCGTACCCATTCAAGTCTGTTGCTCATTGGGCCTGCTGAACGAAGCGCAGGCGAAACGGCTCAAAGCGGCCGGCGTGGATCGCATCAACCATAATCTAAATACGAGCGAGCGCTATCACGCAGACATCTGTACGACACACACATTTCGCGACCGCCTCGATACCATCCAACACGCGCGAGCCGCCGGGTTGGAACTGTGCTCAGGGGGAATTATTGGGATGGGTGAAAGCGATGATGACATCGTCGATCTTGCCTTTGCCCTTCGGGACGTCCAGCCGCATTCGATTCCGCTGAACATGTTGCACCCCGTTTCCGGAACACCGCTTCAGGACTGTCACCAACTGACCCCGCAACGTTGCCTGAAGGTCCTTTGCCTGTTTCGCTTTCTGCATCCGAAAACGGAAATTCGTGTCGCAGGAGGGCGTGAGTTTAATTTGCGGTCCTTGCAACCGCTCGCGCTCTATGTCGCCGACTCCATCTTTGTGGGCGGCTATCTGACGACTCCCGGCCAACCCGCGCCGGAAGCCTGGAAGATGATCGAAGACCTGGGATTCACCATCGAAGTAGATTATCGATCGGCAGATACTACCCAATCCCTCTCAACCGTTCGTTCGCCCATAAATGTCTTAACAATCTCTTAATTTTCTTCCAGCTCGGACAGCGGCGGTTGGTGAATCTCCACGGCGCGCATCGAGCGTTCTGAGTGTGCGCGCTCTGCGAGCCCGGGATTCGCCAACCGCCGCTCTCCTCTTCCTTTCATTCGTAGCGCAGTCCTTCGGCAATCGACTGCCTCGACGCCCACTGCGCGGGAAGATACGCCGCGAGGAAGGCGGCGCCCAGCGCGAGCGCCAGGGCCTGAACAAGGACACGCGGCTGCAGTGAAAACTGAATCGTCCATCCGAATGACTGCTTATTGATGACTTCGATCAGCAAGAGCGACAACAGGATGCCCCCCACTACGCCGACAATTCCCCCCATCAGTCCCAGATAGCTCGACTCCCAGACCATCAACCGCCTGATGTGTGCACCCGTGATCCCCAATGCGCGAAGCATCGCGAATTCGCGACGGCGCTGCAGAATCGATAAGACCAGCGTATTCATAATACCCAACACTGCAATGATGATCGCGATCAATTCGAGTATAGAGGTGACGGTGAATGTTCGATCGAAAATGACCATGATGTCGTGCTTCAACTCGGCATTGCTGATCACGATCAAAGGAGTCGGGCTGCCCGCGGCCGCCGTCATTCCCCTGACCCGCTCATCCAGCAGGCGACGCACGGTTAACACATCGGCCTCATTCTTTACATAGACGGGGAAGACGGTTGCCGTTTCATCCTGCCACAGCCGCTGATAAAGACTGCGATCCATGACGATCTTGCCTCCATCCGTTGCATAATCGTAGAAAATTCCGACGACACGAAAGTCGCGATCCCCTGCAGGAGTCACCAGCCGCAGAAAGTCTCCGGTGTCCAGTCCTGTCATTCGCGCGAACACTTCCGAGACGACGACCCCCTCCGTCGCAATGGCCTTCTCCAAGATACTCGCGGAGTCGCCCTTGGTCATCAAATATCGGCTCCGCTCTGCGTGAATATGCAAATCGCGAGATACCAGTGCGACACGCCGCCCCTTCCAATCGATAGAGAGATCGCGATACGTATCGATCGCCGCGATGCCTGGAATTGACGCGAGCGCTGCTGCCCACGAGACGGGAATTCGGTTGGCCAACTGTCCCGTTTCATGCTCGTGCAGCCAACTGGACGGAACGACGATCAGATCGGATATGACGGTCTGTTCGATCCATTCACGCACGGTGTCGCGAAAACTCCCGATCATGGTATCCACCCCTACCATGATAGAAATACCTACGAGCATGGCGGAGATTGTGACGGCGTTTCGCCCCGGCGTGCGTGAGATGTGATCGCCGGCCAGACGCGCCAACAGTGGCAGTCGAAGACCTGTTGCTGACGTGGCGTGAGATTGTCCGGCTGCCGTCAGCATCCATCCGAACAACCGGATGACCAACGGAATCAGCGCCGACAGTCCCAGCAGCAGACACAGCGACGCCAGATAGCCGAACACCGGCAATTCCCATACGGGGCCCGGCAAAGCACAGAGCGCCGCGAGTAATATCAAGGCTAGACCAATCCACCCGAGCAAAACGGTTCGCACCATTCGACTCGACTCGTAATCGCCTGGTGCAAGGGCTCTCGCAGGCGCCGTGCTTCCAGCATCCCAACTAGGAACGAGCGCTCCAATGATCGAGATGCCTGTTCCCAGCGCCGCTCCTCCAAGCCAGAGGGAAATCGGTTGATCGAGGATGAATTGGAAAACGGATTGCTGTCCCGCCATCCCTCCGACCGACACATAGAGATCGGATACGGTGCGCTTGAGGCTGGACATGAGGCTTCTCGCCAGTAGCACGCCGCACGCGCTTCCGAGCAATCCACCCACCAGTCCCAATACCGCCGCTTCGATGATGAATAAGGCCACGACGGCCTGACGAGACAATCCCATCGCGGAGAGTATTCCAATCTCACGCCGCCGCCGGACGACAGCAAAGGACACCGTATTGTAGACAAGGAATAGTCCCACCAAGAGGCTGACCATGCTCAACACCGTCAGGTTCAGTTGAAAGGCTCGCGTCATCCGCTCGACTTGGTCCGTCCGCCCAGTCGTTCGAGTCACAATGACGGAGTTCGGCAGATCACCTTGAAGTTGATCGATCACCGTCTGGATCGGACGTCCCGGCTCGGTCACCACATCAATGCGATCGATCCGGCCGATCAACCCAAAGAGAACTTGAGCGGTGGCGATATCCATGATGCCCACGGACTCCCACATGGACGGCCGATTCGAATCGGACTCGATCACGCCTTCCACCGTCACTCGATAGTCTTGCATTCCAGCCGCAAGGCGGAGCGTCGTGCCCTGACGCAACGGCCATTCAGCCGCTAACCGGGCTCCGACAAAGATCGCCTCCGGAGCGAGGATCTTATCCAATGACGCCCCGGCGCCATCCTGGTATTGAAACCGCACCTTTTTAATGTCTCTCGCTTCGAGAAGATCAAACGCTACGATCGGGAGCACACGACCTGAAAGGGGTCCCTCGATGACGCGTGCAGTCAGTTGGAGCATCGGTGTGGCAGAGACGACGTCCGGATGCCGGCTCACGTTTGCCATGAGCCGTTCGTCTAGTCCGAGTTCGCCGCCGGTCACCTGGATGGTCGCACGCCCCGCAACCGCGATGACACTGTCCTCGAATGATCTCAGCACCTCGACATTGGCGGCTCGAATTGCCACCGCCACGGACACGCCCAGCGCAATGCCTACGACGGTGAGCGCAGTGCGGCCGGGACTGGTCCACATATGACGGCGGGTGATCTCGTAAAATGCTCTCAACATGGTTGGAGGTAATGCGGATGCGTGGCGTCAAAAATAAGGGCACCCGCATAGCTACGTATGCGTTCAAAATTGAACTTCTCGCTCGCGTCCCGACTCACGATTGTGTTTACATGAAAAGGCTGGTTTGTTAGACTGTAGTCGATGGCAAGAGTCCGACCCACAATGGCAAGATCAGGCGGGGTAGCGAAAATGGAGCGAGGCGCGTTCTCCAACAGAACTACTTCGCCGCATTCCCTCACGCCGCGTCAAAAAGAAATCCTTCGTCTCGTGGCCCAAGGGATGACCAACCGTGAAATCGCCGGCAACCTGGACATCAGCGTCCGAACGGTTGAAGTGCATCGGTTCAATCTCATGCGACGCTTGCGCGTGCGCAATGTCGCCCAGCTTCTCAGGCAAGCGCTGTTGCTGCGTCTCCTACCTAAAAACTTCTCCAAATAATTCAGAGTTCCTTGAGCTTTCCGCTGCAGGCCGCCGGCGACTCATAGCCTTTTCGATCTAAGATCCCAGACAGTTCTTTTTCCAGTCGGCTGAATGCCGGCAAGCCCTCTTCGACAAGCGCCGTCCCGATCTGCACGGCAGATGCGCCGCAGAGCAGATGCTCGAAAGCATCCATGCCCGACACGACTCCACCAACTCCGATGATGGGCATTCGGCCTTCGAACAATTTCCAAAACGCACGGACATTGGCCAGGGCGACCGGTTTGATCAAAGGGCCGCCTAATCCGCCGAATCCCCCCTTCGGCTTGATGACGACCGACTCGCGCTCCGCATTCACGACGAGCCCATTGCCGACCGAATTGATGAGCGACAAAAACTCCACGCCCACCCGCTCGATCACGCGCGCCATCTTCTCATGGTGGGCGGGATCAAAGTAGGGCGGCAACTTCACGCCCATCGGCACAGTAATGAAGCGGCGGACCTGCTCAAGCAACCGTTCCGAATCTTCAGCGTCATACCCGATCTGCGGTTTGCCGGCAATATTCGGACACGACAGGTTGATCTCGATTAAGTCCGGACGGCTGTCGTTGATGACCTTGGCAATTTTTATGAAATCTGCTTCGCAGAGTCCCGCCACACTCGCGATCACCGGCTTGCCGTATCGGCGCAGGTCTGGAATCAGCTTCGCATACGCGGCATATCCCAAGTTTGGCAGGCCCATTGAATTGATAGAGCCACCCGGAAACCCATAATAGCGGGGCTCTGAATTGCCGTCACGTGGGTCGACCGTCATTGATTTTGTGACGATTGCGCCGGCGCGCGAGTCGCCCAACGCACGCAGTTCTTCTTCCGTCACACACAATGCGCCGGCGGCATTCATGAGACAGGTGGGAAAGCGAACGCCTGCAATGGTCGTGGAGAGATCGCTCATAGACTTGACCTATACCATACGCCTGCGCGGGTCACAAGAACCACAATCAGAAGCGTGAAGGTTCTCCATTGAAGAACCCTTGACACCCATACGAATGCTCCGTACAAATCTGTGGAAGAAAACGCAAGCTGATGAGTCTGATCAACACCATACGCCGATTGAGCCACGCACTTCTTCCCGTCCAGTGCGCGAGCTGCGAAAACACGCTCGATGGCGACCCCGTGCCCTTCTTTTGCCGGTCGTGCTGGGAGACCGTTCAACCAATCTCTGAACCTTTCTGTCCCTGCTGCGGACGTCCATTTCCGTCTCCTCTCACGTTGCGGTACAGTCCGGAACACGTCTGCGGCATGTGTCGCTTGCGCCGCCCCGCCTATACGCGTGCCTGGTCTCTCTACCGTTATGACTCCCCGCTACAGGAAGCAATCCGGCTGTTCAAGTATCATAAGAAAGTCGCGTTGGCGGATGCGCTGGGAGCACTCATGCAATCCCTTTCGCTCGACTTGTTATCGGTTGATGCCGTCATGCCTGTGCCCCTCTATGCCACACGCTTAAGAGATCGGGAATATAACCAGTCCTTATTGCTGGCCGAGCGTGTAAGCCGAGCGAGAAGGCTTCCGCTTTCCTACGATAATTTGATTCGCACTCGCGACACGCCGCCGCAGACGGAGCTGACCCGCGCCGTCCGTTTGAACAATGTGCGACGCGCCTTCGCTGTGCAACGCCCTGAAGAGGTCGCCGGCAAACGCATCCTTGTGATCGATGACGTCTTTACGACGGGTGCAACCGTGAACGAGTGTGCCAAAACGCTCCGACGCGCCGGTGCAACGGATGTGTATGTATGCACGCTAGCGCGAACGGTGTAATGGATCTTCTCGTGCGTCTCATTTTTTCAACGACAGAGGTACTGTATGCCTATTTATGAATATCGCTGCATGGACTGCAAAAAGCGCGTGAGCCTTTTGATCTTGTCGGCCAACTCCCCCATTGCATGCACCGCTTGTGGAAGTTCAAAGCTAGAGCGGCTGATGTCACGATTCGCCTCTCCTAAGTCTGAAGAAGCAAGACTAGAATCCATGGCAGACCCGAGCAAGTTCGGGGACATCGACGAGAACGACCCACAGAGCATGGCTCGCTTTATGAAGAAGATGGGACAGGAAATGGGAGAAGATATGGGCGATGATTTCAATGAGGCGCTCGAAGAGGCAGGAAGTGATATGCCGGGCTCCGACATGGCCGACATGGAATGACGAATGACCTAGATAGCTTTTGAAGCTTGTTCAAGCCTGGCATGATCGGCAGTTATCACAAGGGCAGTAAGGATTATTTGCCATTGTATCTGGTAGAGGTTTCGTTCTGGCATAACAATCAAAAGAATGCGGGAATCTATGTCGAAGGTGTAACAGGATGCGGAGGACGCGCCAGTACAGTGCTCAGCCAAAGTAGAAATAAATTCTTTCCGCCTTATAAAAAGCGTTATTCCTATACCATGTCGACCCTCCTGAATCGCAAACAGCTACAACCCGATGCCATTTGGATAGTTCAACAGAAATGTTATACCATCTCGTCATCCTTGTGTGTACCTTCTGGCATCGGCTGAAGCCAACGGCAATCAGAGAAAGAGTCTGATCGTCCTTGCGGGCTTTTCCAGGCGAACCAGCTGATCCAATAGAATCTTGTCTTTCCAGCTATGAAGCCTTCTGCTTGTGCTCTAGTAATTGGCTCTGTCACTACTGTGGTCCAAATCCCATCATCAACATCAATCATTTGCCGAGCGGATGTCGTACCGTTACTATAGGACTTCTCAAAGGCTTGCCGGTCTTTTTCAAAAAGCAACTTTGCCTCCTGATCCGATTGTTCAGTTGCATCAAGGATGAAAGTCCGCGTAATGCCGGTTGCATTAAGAACTCGCCCTGGACCTGGATTAATTGCAAATATGTTGAGAGCAAACTGCTTCCCAGGGCCAATAGAGCGGTTGTCCTTTTGAGATTGAATTAGCCCGATCTGTAAAAAGTCGATTCGACAACGGCTTTTTGCGCTGGAATAGATTGGATTACGACCGTAGCCGCTTCTCGTTTGTCCACCCAATCAACGCCCGCGAGGAAGGCTATCGTCGATACTCCACCGACAATCGACATGACCAACCTGTGGTGGAATGTCGCGCGGACACTGGACGCTACCAATTTGCTAATGAGAATCACTTCTGCAAAGGCAAAACATATCTTGGCAGCGGTGAACACCGCTGGGTTATAGCCGACGAAGTTCATTCCAACACCAATAAGCAACGCCAAAAGGAATCCAACAATTCCCCAGCCAAAGAAATGACCCATCTCACCCTCTTATGGCTGTCAAGTTCAACGCTCTCGCTCGCTGAAAGTCTTGACATTTTCTTCGCCTTTGATACGATGAGCCGTCAGGAGCCTTTTGCTTAGGCAACGATCCTACTGTGGAGGAGTTCCATGTTTGCGGGCGAGTATCTCTGCAAGGTGGACGAAAAAGGCCGTTTCATTGTCCCCTCTCCGATTCGAGAGCGGCTGGAGCTGGAGGGCAATGGAGTGGTGTTTCTCAAAGGCACGGACCAGTCCTTGTGGGTCTATTCTGCAAGTGAATGGGACAAAGTCTTAGAACGCACCAAGACCAAGCTCGACGAGGACCAGAGTCGGCTCTTCATGCATTTTGTCGTGGCGGAAGTGGGCACATCCGATGTCGATAAGACGGGTCGTGTGCTGATCCCGGGCCGCCTGCGGAAACAGGTGCCGATGGACGAGGACCAGGAAATCATTCTCGTCGGCTTGTACCATCGTCTGGAAGTTTGGAATCCCGCCGAATGGCGTCGCTACATCAGCCGGACGGAAGATAAGTACGAACAGAACCTCAGCAAGATTTTCAACTTATTGTAGGCGAGGCCGCCGCTGCCTAGAAAACTGCCTTCCGCTGAGAAAGCGACCTCTGTCCGACTGGCCAGCTATCGCCCGTCCGATTCCCACACCGGTCTAGTTCAGGCGCCGCCACCTCCATTGAAGACCACACCAGCGTGCGCACCGCCTCCCCGACGACGTGTCGTACAGATGACCGTCCTCGCCCCCGTGCTTCCACCGGCCACGATCCATGCGCATCGCCTCACGATTACGTTGCCGATTCCGCCTAGCATCAATCATCAATATGCCACGGTGAATGGACGACGAATTTTGTCCGAGGTGGGACGTCGCTACAAACTCGAAATCGGTCAGCATATCCTATTGGCCCTGTCTCGCTCCCCGCACAAGCACGCGCTTCTGGTCAATTTGCGAGCGGAATATTTAGGACTGTCCATTCGGTGTCATTTTGCCTCCCTGCTGAGACGTGACATCGACGGCGGACTGAAAATCACACAGGATGCGATTTGCGAAGCGCTAGGGCTGAATGATAATCGGGTACTCGAACTGCATGTGTACAAGGAAGTTGCGACGGCCTCGCCCTCGATCGAGCTCACTATTAGCGCGCTTGCCGCCCCACTCTCCGAGTAAGCCAAGATATCTTTCGCGCGCCACGAAGGCGTCGCTTCTGTCATTATTCATACCGAAGAGCATCGATAGGATTCAGGCGAGACGCCTTGTTGGCGGGATATAGGCCGAAGAAGAGACCGACTGCTAGGGAAAACACGGATGCCACGACAATAGAACTCGGACTAATGATGGTTGGCCAACCGACCACGAACGTCATCACTCGGGCGCCGACGACCCCAACAATGATCCCTAAGATCCCACCCACCAGTCCCAAGGTCATCGCTTCGATAAGAAATTGCATGAGGATGTGGCGGCGCTTAGCCCCGACCGCCATACGCACTCCAATTTCACGCGTCCGTTCTGTAACCGAGACCAACAAAATATTCATAATGCCGATGCCGCCGACCAGGAGGGAAATGGAAGCGATCGCAAACATCATCACCGTCAAGGTTTCGCTAGCGCCCTCTTGCACTTTTCCGATGTCCACCTGCGTGCGAATCGTAAAATCATCCGCCTGATCGGCCTGGAGCCGATGACGCAGCCGTAACACTTCTCGGATCGCCTCGACCGCCTCGGGCAGATCATCAAGCCGGCTGGTAGACGCAAAAATTGCCCCGACGCTCCCCAAAAATGATGTTCCGACAAGCTTTCGCTCCGCCGTGGTAAAAGGAATAAAGATCACGTCGTCCTGGTCAGTCCCCTGTGCCGACTGCCCTTTCGCAGACAGGACTCCCACGACCCGAAACGGCACATTTTTGATCCGGATCGTCGAACCAACCGGTTCTTCCCCGGGGTCGTATAAATTTTCGACGATCGTTTCACCGATGATGGCCACCCGCGCTCCTGCTTCAAGATCGGCCTGCGTGATCGGGCCTCCCCCCGTAAACGACCAATCGCGAATCGTCAAATAGCTCGGCGAAATACCGTTCACTGGGCCGTTCCAATTCTTATTGCCGTTGATGATTTGCGTCACGTCGCGCTTGGCCCAGCCCGTGTCGACCAGGAGAGGAATCTTTTTTTTCAATTCCTGCGCATCAGCGACGGTCAACGTCACAGCCCCTCCAGCCGCATTGCGTACGCCGCCGACTGTGGTCGAGCCGGGCCACACAATGATCAGATTCGTGCCCATAGTCGCCACTTGTGCTCGAACGGCTTCTTTCGCGCCTTGTCCTATCCCGACCATGGCAATCACCGCTCCTACCCCGATAATGATCCCGAGCATGGTGAGGCCCGCCCGCAGACGATTCCGGCCCAGCACGCGAAACGCGGTGACCATCGTCATGGCGATGAAAGTCCACATGACTATGAGATCGGCTGACTCAACGGCACCTGGACTTTATCGGCGATCAATTGTCCGTCTTTAAGAAAAAGTTCACGGGACGTAACGGCGGCAATATCCGGATCGTGAGTCACGACCAGAATGGTCAAGTGGTCTTGTCGATTGAGGTCCGTCAAGATCGTCATGATTTCTTGGCTGGATTCCGTGTCGAGGTTTCCCGTCGGTTCGTCCGCCAGAAGAATGGACGGGTCCGCGACCAGCGCGCGCGCAATGGCGACCCGCTGCTGCTGCCCTCCTGAAAGCTGGGACGGGAAATGCTGCTCGCGTCCGGAGAGTCCTACTCGTTCCAGCGCGGCGGCTGCGCGAGCGCGTTGATCTCGCAACGACAGTCCTCGGTAGAAAAGTGGCAGCTGGACGTTTTCCAGCGCGCTCGTGCGCGGCATCAGATTGAAGCTTTGAAAGACGAAACCGATATGGCGATTCCGAATGTCCGCCAGTTCGTCAGGGCTGGCGGAGGCGACGTCGCGTCCGTCGAGTCGATAGAGCCCTTTCGTCGGGACGTCCAGACAACCGAGCAAATTCATGAATGTCGATTTCCCCGATCCGGACGCTCCCATGAGAGAGACGAATTCCCCGCGCGCGATCGAAAGGCTCAGGCCACGAAGCGCCTGGACCTGTACGTCACCGAGCCGGTAAATCTTCCAGAGCTCTTCGCAACGAATGAGGGTGTCCATGAGGCGTGGGACCCTATAAGGTCTTTAAGGTCTTTTCGCAGGAGATTTTCAGTGTCCCCCTGAACGCCGCTGCTGGCCTGAGCCGAAGCCGGGCGGCAAGGAGTCGGGTTTGCGCCCACTCCGAGACGCTTCTATGCCGATAATCACTTCGTCTGTGTCGGTTAGGCTGTCCGTCATAACCTCTGTGGCATTTCCATCAGAGATGCCCACTCCAACCGGGACTTCTTCCGGTTCTCCCGATGCTCCGACTTTCCATAGGTGTTTTATCTCGCTTTGATCCGCCCCTGCTCGGCCGTCGATCTGAGTTGTCGGAACCACTACACCGGAAGCGTTCTCGGTCCGGTCGGACTTGGGCGGAGTAAAGCGGAGAGCGGCATTCGGTACTTTCAACACCTCCTCTTTATGCGCCACCACAATCGCGACATTGGCCGTCATGCCCGGTTTCAGCCGCATATCCTTATTCTCGACGCCAATGACCACATCGTACGTCACCACATTCTGAATACTGACCGGAGCGTTTCGAACTTGGCGGACTTTTCCTCGGAACTGCATGCCGGGATACGCGTCGACGGTGAACGTCGCGTCTTTTCCGATCGACATGCCGCCGATGTCCGATTCGCTGACGGCGGCATCCACCTGCATTTGTGTCAAGTCTTCCGCGATCAAAAATAGGGTGGGGATAGCAAAATTTGCGGAGAGCCGCTGTCCAACCTCTACCTGCCGCGAAATCACCGTCCCGTCGACCGGAGAGTGAATCACGGTATAGGTCAAATCCAATTCAGCCGCTTCGAGCATGGCGGCGGCTTGTTTGACGGCCGCTTCCGAGACCGCCAAAGTGGCGATGGCCCCTTCATGCGCCGTGAGAGCCGTATCGACTTCCGCTTGCGAGACGAAATCCTGCTTGAGCAGCAATTGCACCCGATCTAACTCTCGCTTGCGTTGATTGAGATCGACCTTTGCCTTCACGAGCGCAGCTTTGGCATTCGCTAAACTCGCGGCAGCTTGGTCGCGCTTGGCACGATACGGAAATGGATCGATGCGGGCGACGACCTGGCCTTTTTTCACGCTGGAGTTAAAATCGGCGTGCAAGCTCTCGATCATGCCTGAGACTTGGCTCCCAACCTGCACGGTCGTCATGGGATTGAGTGACCCGGTCGCCGTGACGGTCGACACGATCGCTCCACGTTGTATCGGGACGGACCGGTAGCGAACCGGGACCTTCCGCTCGCCCGTGAAGAATACATATCCCGCGATCACGACGGCGACCGCGAGTACGCTGCATATCCAGATAGCTTTACGCATCAATCAAGGAATACGGAGGAGAATACATTCTACGGGCTTTACAAAAGGCGGGCAAGGTCCAACACTATACCGACCACAGTATGATGCCTGCGGCCGGGACAGAGAGGGACCGTGAAATCAAAGAGGCCAGCCGCTTAACGCGGCTGGCCTCTCTATTCACGAACTGTGACGCTGCGCCTATTGAGCGACGGTAATTCTTTCCTTGAGCAGATCGAAGGTAGCTTTGGGCATAATGTTCTTGGCGACCAACTCGCCTTTGACCTTATACGGACGATTGGCGACGACACGCTCGGCCATGTCCTTCGTCAATCCTAAAAACAGGACCAAGTCGCTGGGGGACGCTGTATTGACATTGATGGGAGCCACACCCGCGGACGGAGACGGTGGCTGTGGGATGGCCGAAGGGGGCGAGATCTTTGACGCCGGGGGTGCCACTTCGCCTGCCGATGAAGAGGAAGAAGACGGAGGCAGGGACGTCGGCGACTTCGGCGAGGGAAGAGTCGGCAAGGCGATCGAACGCTCCCGCTCCTTCAACTCCTTTTGATATCGGGCGACCGTCGACTTGAGCGTCTCGTTATGTTTCTTGACGTCCTCATATTCCTGCTTCAGCATCCGGTGCTGCGCGGACATTTCTTTGACCTTTTGTTCCAACTCCTTGCCACGCGTGTCGATGCTGGAGCGTTCTTTGTCCCGGCTGTCCTTGATGCGCTGCAGCTCAGCGGACATGAATTCCGAATCCGCCGTCAACTTGCCGTTCGCGTCTTTCAAACTTTTCACCTGCTGTTCAAGCGCATTTTTCTGTGCCCGCGCCTTCTCCAAGTCCGCCTTGATAGTGTCCGCTTCTGCCGTGGCCGCGACATATTTCTCTTTGCTGACACAGCCGGCGGCAGTCAGTGCGATCACGATCACGCCCATCGTCACATACGTCTTCATCCCATCCTCCAGTCAGCTCATTGACGCGCACATGCTACACTGTTCGCAATACGCCACGAACTTGATGTGTAGTTCATCAACCCTGTTTTGTCAATAGTAGCCGCCGACGTATCGTCCATCGGCGAGGCGTCTTCAAATGAGCGCCGGCTCGCTTGACTCACTTTCGGCGGTCTGTGATGATGCCGCCCGCTTTCATCGAGCAAAGGGGAATGCAGCATGCGTGAATCGGATGGACCAGGGCTCGGCTTCGAACTGGCCGCTATTTTAGGATTGGTGGAGGGGCTCACTGAGTTCCTTCCCGTCTCATCGACTGGCCATCTCATCATCGTCGGACATCTGATGGGATTTACCGGCGCGATGGCAGACACGGCGGAAGTCGCTATTCAGTTGGGAGCGATTCTGGCCATCATGGTCTATGAGCGTCGCAAGATCGCCTCGTTGCTGTCGCAAGCCGCGACACAGCAGGCGGAACTGCTTACCTCCCTACCGAGACGTGTTGGAAGTGGATTTTGGCAAAGACCTGGATGGAGCAGCGTGATCAGACGTTCCATCGATCAGCACCGAAGTCTGTGGTTCTTGGTCGGGCTCGCGATCGCGTTTCTGCCGGCCGCTCTGATCGGATTCGTCACGCATCATTGGATCGAACGCTATCTGTTTACGCCGCAGACCGTGGCGGTGGCATTAATCGTGGGCGGGGCGATCATTTTGTGGGTCGAGGCGAGAGCGAAGCCGGTTCGCATCACGACCCTGGAACAGGTCGATGTGAAAACCGCCTTTGCGGTCGGGCTCGCGCAATGCTGCGCGCTCTTTCCCGGCATTTCCCGTTCGGGCGCGACCATCATTGGCGGTCTCCTGGTAGGGATGGATCGCCGGGTCGCGACCGAATACTCGTTCTTCTTGGCGCTCCCGACCATGATCATCGCGACCGCGTACAAAATGTTGAAGTCCTTTTCGATCTTTACACAACAAGATTTGCTCGCGCTCGTGGTCGGTTTGATCGTTTCTTTCTTCGTCGCCTGGGCCGTCATTGCCGCTTTCCTTGCGTTCGTCAAACAACATACCTTGTCCAGCTTTGCCTATTATCGTATTGCGCTTGGCATTGTGGTGTTGATAATGTTCGCATAGTTAGTATCGCTGACTACTTGAACAGGAGAAGGTCAATGAGTGAGACAATGCCCGACACCGTGAAAGTATTCGACACGTGGGTGACAGGTAAAAACGGCCGGCTACACTTTGACGTGATGACGACGAATGAAGCCACCGCGCTAAAATTGGCCAAGCAATATCTTGAGGGGATCGGCGAAAGCGGGGTTGCCGTCACGACCAAGGAATGCCAGTTCTGTCACAGCGAACCGGTCGTCTTCTTTTCGGCGGATCAACAGCGGCAGCTCAAAGAAAACGGCGGCTTTATCGTCACCTTGCCTGCCTGATTCCATCTTCCGCATGGATTAGCAGTATCCTCACTATATGCGGTCCTGCTGCAGTTCCCCTTCCTCTTCTTTTTTTTCGAGCGCAAAGTGAAGGATAAGAAAAAACACTCCGACGCTGATCGCGGCGTCGGCGACGTTGAAGGCAGGCCAGTGATAGCCGTTGATATAGAAGTCGAGGAAATCGATGACTTCTCCGAAACGCACGCGGTCCAGTAAATTGCCGATGGCTCCGCCGAGAATCCCGGCAATGCTCAACTGCCCGATCCAATCTTCCTGACGCAGCCGAAAAAAAATTATCCCCAACAATCCCAGCGCAAGCACCGATGTGAGTCCGAAGAAGACCAGTCGAAAACTTTGACCGCTGGACGCCAGCAGCCCGAATGCCGCGCCCGGGTTCCGAATATAGGTGAGGCTGAAAAATTCAGGAATGACCGGAATCGATTCATGCAGCCGCATCGTCTGCATGATCTGCACTTTCGTGATTTGATCGAGCACCACAGTGGAGACACTGATCAGCGCCAGGATCACATACCGCCTATTCCGGCTCATCAACGAATCGCCTCAAGACAGCGATCGCACAAGGTGGGATGCTCTTTATCCATACCGACTGCTTCGCGATAATTCCAGCAGCGCTGGCACTTCTGACTATCTGCCTTAACCACCTCGACACCGAATCCGTCACTAAGATCGCTCATTAACAATTCCGGCACGTGGTCAACACCGCGCAGCTCAACGTGAGAAACAATAAAAAGACTGTGCAGAAAGTCCTGATAAGGCCTTAATACATCGTACATCGCTGGATTGGATTTTGAAGCGTGAATAATTACTTTCGCCTCTAAGGAGGATCCAATTATTTTGTCGCGCCGCTTTTCCTCCAAACGAGACTGAACGACGGTCCGCAGAACCAGAAGATCCTCCCAACTCTTTTCGAGCTTCGGATCGTTCCACTTAGGCTGGGAACGTGGGAAGCAAGTTAGATGAACACTGATGACCTTCTCGGTTTTTAGTTCATCAGGCATTGTCCGCCAAATCTCTTCACCAGTGAAACTCAGAACCGGTGCCATAAGCTTTGTCAAGGCAACTACAATCTCATGCATCGCTGTCTGCGAACTACGGCGAAACTTTGAATCTTTATGAAACGTATACAGCCGATCCTTCGTAATGTCCAAATAAACCGCGCTCATATCCACTGAACAGAAATTGTTAAGCGCATGAAAAATGCTATGAAATTCGAAGTTCTCATAAGCTTTTGTGACGCGAAAAATCAATTCATCCAAGCGCATAAGCGCCCAACGATCCAACTCCGGCAACTGTTCATAGGGCACCGCATTCTCAGCTGGTTTGAAATCGTACAGATTGCTCAGCAAGAACCGGCACGTATTGCGGATTTTCCGATAGGCCTCGATGAGCTGAGTTAAAATCTCATTCGAGATGCGTAGGTCTTCGCGATAGTCTTGCGCCGAGACCCACAGACGCAAAATTTCCGCGCCCGATTGCTTGATAACGTCCTGGGGCGCAACCACGTTGCCTGCCGACTTGGACATTTTTTTACCCTGACCGTCCAGCACAAAGCCATGCGTCAGCACGGCATCGTAGGGCGCGCGATCGTCCGTCGTCACGCCGGCCAACAACGCGCTATGGAACCAGCCGCGATGCTGATCCGATCCTTCGAGATACAGACTAGCCGGCCACCATTGCCGTGGCTTCAGCACGGCGGCGAAGCTGACGCCCGACTCAAACCAGACATCGAGAATGTCCTTTTCCTTTTCAAATGACGCGCTCCCGCATGTTGCGCACGTCGTAGCCTGGGGAATTAATTCGTTCGCGGTTTTTTGAAACCAGACATCGGCGCCATGTTGCTCAACGAGATCGGCGACATGCCGAATGACTTTGGCATCCGCCAGAACCGTTTTGCATTCGGCGCACGTGAATCCCGGGATGGGAACGCCCCACACACGTTGACGCGAGAGACACCAATCGGGACGGTTCGTGACCATGCCGCCGATCCGGTCCTTACCCCATGAAGGAATCCACCTTACGTTGTGTTCGATCTGCTCCATCGCCTTCTGCCGCAAGTGATTGGTCTCCATCGAAACAAACCATTGTTCGGTGGCGCGAAAAATCACTGGATTCTTGCAGCGCCAGCAATGGGGATAGGAGTGTGTGATCGAGCCGTGTCCCAGCAGCCTGCCCGACGCCTTAAGCGACTCGACGATACCTGGATTTGCCTTGAAGACGTGTTGCCCGGCAAAGTCCTTTACGATCTCCGTGAATCGTCCCGCGTTATCGACAGGCGCCAGTATTTCCAGTCGCTCTCCAGCCGTCGCCGAAGCGTTATGCGTGAGCACCAAGACATAGTCTTCTTGTCCGTGGCCGGGAGCAATGTGAACACAGCCGGTGCCTTGATCGAGCGTGACGAAGTCCCCCAGTAAGACGGGCGACAGTCCGGTCGTCAAAGGCCGCTGTGTCTCCAGAGCCTCGAATCCCTCGCGTCCTTTTCTGGTGCCAATAATCGAATACGCCGGGAAGGCACATGCCTTCGCCACGCTCTCCACCAAGGATTGGGCGATGATGAAGACCTCTTCACCAACCTTCACAAACGCATATTCAAATTCCGGATGGAGACACACCGCCTGATTGGCAGGAAGGGTCCATGGCGTCGTCGTCCAGATCACGACCGAGACGCGGGCCACGTCGGAAGGAAACGGCATGTTGAACAGGGCCGCGCTTCCCAGCACGCTGGGCGGTTGCACCACGGGAAACTTCACATAGATGGATGGCGAGGTATGGTCCTCATATTCGACCTCGGCTTCCGCCAAGGCCGTCTGATCGAACGTGCACCAGAGAACGGGTTTCAGTCCTTTGTAGACGCCGCCCTTTTCGACGAACGTCCCGAACTCGCGAAGGATCGTCGCCTCATACTCGGGATTCAAGGTGAGATACGGATGGTCCCAATCGCCGAGGACGCCCAACCGCTTAAATTCGTCGCGCTGGATCGTGACGTACTTTTCCGCATATTCGCGGCATAATTTACGGATGGCGAGCGTGTCGAGCGTGTTTTTCTTCTCGCCCAGCTCTTTCAGCACCTGATGTTCGATCGGCAATCCGTGGCAATCCCACCCGGGGACATACGGCACATGAAAGCCAGCCATCGTTTTCGATTTGACGATGATGTCTTTCAAAATCTTGTTCAGCGCATGACCGATATGAATGCGGCCGTTGGCATAGGGAGGGCCATCGTGCAGCACATAGAGCGGCCGGCCTTGTCCGCCGTCTTGAAGCCGCTGGTACAGGCGCTGCTCTTCCCACCAGGCGAGAAGTTCGGGCTCCCGTTGCGGCAGATTCGCCTTCATCGGGAAATCGGTGCGGGGCAAATTCAGGGTCGCTTTGTAATCCATGCAGTGTAGTTAATCCAGCTCACGGTGTTCTGCAAGAAGAATTTTCGCTGAGGTGAGGGGATTGGATGATCGCAGCTCGATTAACTAATCGCCATCATGCGATCCAAGGCAGCCTTCGCCCAGACCTTTTCATCGTCGGGCACGACGATACGATTGACCACATGCCCTTCGGCCAGATTTTCCATGGCCCAACAAAGATGCGGCGCGTCGATACGAAACATCGTGGCACATTGACAGACGGTGGAAGACAGAAAAAAGACCCGCTTATCAGATTGAAGCCGCTTGAGCCGATTGACAAGATTCAGCTCAGTTCCGACCGCCCATATCGTGTCGGCAGGCGCGGCTCTGACCGTCTTGATAATGAACTCAGTCGAACCGACGAAATCCGCTTTATTCACTACGTTCTCGTGGCACTCCGGATGTACAATGACCTTCACGTCCGGGTACTGCTTTCGGAAATAATCGACGTGCGCCGGTTGAAACATTTGATGCACGCTGCAGTGGCCTTTCCACAAAATGAGCCGCGCGCGCTTGATCGCCTCGATCGTATTGCCGCCCTTCGGCATGAAAGGGTCCCACACGATCATATCCTCACGCGGGATGCCCATTTTGTTCGCGGTATTGCGTCCCAAATGTTCGTCGGGAAAAAATAAAATTTTCTGGCGTCGTGCCCATGACCATTCAATCACGGCGCGCGCATTCGAAGAGGTGCACGTAATCCCTCCATGTTCCCCGCAAAAGGCTTTCAGGACCGCTGCGGAGTTCACATAGACCGCCGGCATGACCGTCTCTTCCACCGGGAGGATACGTCCAAGCGAGTCCCAACATTCCTCGACCTGCTCGATCGCCGCCATATCGGCCATCGAACAGCCGGCGGCCAAATCGGGAAGAATCACGGTTTGCTGGGAACGACTCAGAATGTCCGCGGTTTCCGCCATAAAGTGCACGCCGCAGAAAATGATATTCGGACGCTCCGCATGTTGTGCGGCGAGTTTAGACAGCATCAGCGAATCACCACGCAGATCCGCATGTTCGATTACTTCGTCGCGCTGATAGTTATGGCCGAGCACCAATACGTTGTCGCCGAGCGCGCGTTTTGCCGCCGCCGTGCGGTCAAATAGTTCATCCGCCGACAGGTGTTGATAGTCGGTGACCGGACGTTCTGTCGTTTCCGCTATTTTCATTAAGGGCACTCAGGGATGACGCATTTCACTGCCGCATTCTTTTAAATTGTACGATAGCGCCTGCCCACAATCAATGAATCTTCCGGCCTATTGGACGCGGCAATTAGCCGAAATGCCCAATTGACAGAGACAAAAACCGGGGTGTACCATCCCCTTTAGCTAGGGGAGCCTGGTTTCGTTCACCCCGCGAGCGTCACAAAGGCTGAGAGTCCTCGGACAACCCTCAGAACCTGACCTGGATAATGCCAGCGTAGGGAAGCGGACAGAGCCTTGGAACGCCAAGCCGCGCCCTGTACTGGTGCGGCTTTTTTGTTTGGATTACCCGGAGGATTTCATGAGCCATCCACTACCCTTGCAGGCAGGCATTGGAAGCAAGAATGGAAACGGAGACGGTCACGATTCCGGAAAGGGCCAAGCCGTCGATACCACTTTATCGACCGCTCCGTTCCCCGCTTCTACGAAAGTCCACGTGCAAGGGGCATTGCCGAACGTGCGTGTGGCCATGCGCGAAATCCAACTCACCCCGACCAAAACGGTCAATGGGGGACCCGCTGTCGAAAACCGATCGATCACCGTCTACGATACCTCTGGGCCGTACACCGACCCCGCCGTCACCATCGATATCCGAGCGGGCCTCGCGCCGTATCGAGAACCGTGGATTCGTGAGCGTCAGGATGTGCAAGAACTCCAAGACGTGACGTCGGAATATGGACGGATGCGCGCGACCGATCCCAAGTTAGCCGAGCTTCGGTTTCAACATATTCGCAAGCCTCTTCGCGCCAAGCCCGGACAGAACGTGAGTCAAATGCATTATGCGCGAAAGGGCATCGTCACGCCGGAAATGGAATACATCGCCATCCGCGAGAACCAGCGCCGTGAGTTATCGCGCGATTTGATGGCGGGCAACAATGGGCATGGTGGCGGTGTGGCGCAACATCCCGGGCAGGCCTGGGGCACTCATATTCCTTCAACCATTACGCCAGAGTTTGTCCGCGACGAAGTGGCACGCGGCCGAGCGATTATTCCCGCGAACATCAATCACCCGGAAAGCGAACCGATGATCATCGGGCGTAATTTTCTGGTGAAGATCAATGCGAACATCGGCAACTCCGCCATCGCCTCCTCCATTGAAGAAGAAGTCGATAAGATGATCTGGTCCATCCGTTGGGGCGCGGACACGGTGATGGATCTCTCCACCGGCAAAAACATTCACGAGACCCGCGAATGGATTCTGCGCAACTCGCCGGTCCCGATCGGCACGGTGCCCATCTATCAAGCGCTCGAAAAAGTCGGGGGGAAAGCAGAGGAACTGACCTGGGAGATCTATCGCGATACGCTCATCGAACAGGCGGAACAGGGTGTCGACTATTTTACCATCCATGCGGGCGTGCGGCTCCAGTACGTGCCGATGACGGCGCCCCGGATGACGGGGATCGTCTCTCGTGGCGGGTCGATTCATGCCAAATGGTGTTTGGCGCATCATCAAGAAAATTTCACCTACACCCACTTTGAAGAGATCTGCGACATCATGAAGGCCTACGATGTCTCCTTTAGTTTGGGAGATGGCTTGCGGCCGGGTTCGATCGCCGACGCGAACGACGCCGCACAATTCGCGGAACTGGAAACGCTGGGCGAACTCACGAAGATCGCATGGCGGCACGATGTGCAAGTAATGATCGAGGGCCCCGGCCATGTGCCCATGCATCTGATCCAGGTCAACATGGAAAAACAGCTCAAGGAATGCGATGAAGCGCCGTTCTATACGCTTGGCCCCCTCACCACCGACATCGCGCCCGGCTACGACCACATTACCTCGGGGATCGGCGCAGCCATGATCGGCTGGTACGGCTGCGCGATGCTCTGTTACGTGACGCCGAAAGAACATTTAGGTTTGCCTAATCGGGAAGACGTCAAGACCGGCGTCATCACCTATAAGATTGCGGCCCATGCAGCTGATTTAGCGAAGGGACATCCGGGCGCGCAATCCCGGGATAACGCTCTGTCGAAAGCGCGATTTGAATTTCGATGGGAAGATCAATTCAATCTCTCACTCGACCCCGATACTGCGCGGTCGTTTCACGACGCGACCTTGCCCGACAATGCCGCCAAGGTCGCGCATTTCTGCTCCATGTGCGGCCCCCATTTCTGCTCGATGAAGATCACACAGGATGTCCGGGAATATGCCGCGCAAAAACAATTGGACGAGCAGCGCGCCTTGGAACTCGGCATGAAAGAGAAGTCTGAGGAATTTCGAAAAGCCGGTGCGGAAATTTACCGCTGATCGCCCGGCATCCAAAGGATAGCGTATGGATATGACCAAACCTCCTAGACCGGCGCCCTTGCGCGAACGCGATATCACCCGCCACATCGCGCGCGAATACTACAAAGAGTTCGATCAATTGATCGAGAGCGACGTCATCATCGTCGGCGCAGGGCCTTCGGGACTGATCTGCGCGCGCGATCTTGCCGCGATGGGATTTCGCACCTTGATCGTCGAACAGTCTCTCGCATTGGGCGGTGGCTTCTGGTCCGGCGGCTATCTCATGAATAAGGCCACCATCTGCGAGCCGGCCAATGAGATCCTTCAAGAACTCCGCGTTCCCTGCAAACAGATCAAAGACTGCGAAGGCATGTACATTGTCGATCCGCCCCATGCGACTGCGGCGTTGATTGCCGCGGCCTACCAGGCGGGCGCAAAAATCATGAACCTGACGCGCGTGGTCGATCTCATCTTACGGCGTGACGGCATTTTAGAAGGCGTCGTCGTCAACAGCACGACTGCCGAGATGGCGGGCCACGATATTATTCATGTCGATCCCATTGCGCTGGAGAGCAAGCTAGTCGTCGATGCAACTGGCCACGATGCCGTCGTCGTGAACCTCTTGCATCGCCGTAATCTCTATAAGGCCGTCCCTGGAAACGGCGCCATGTGGGTCTCGCGATCGGAAGAAGATGTGATGGATCATACGGGAGAAGTCTATCCCAACTGTTTCGTCATCGGCTTGGCCGTATCGGCCGTCCACGGCACCCCGCGCATGGGCCCGGCCTTCGGCTCGATGCTCCTATCGGGACGTTATGGAGCGGAATTGATCAAAAGGAAACTGAAACAAGAGTAAAGATTGTACCCATCTGATTCCGGTCTTACAGGCTGCTCAAAAAGGTCAGCTAGCGAGGCCGCAGGCGAGAAAGAACCGCAGGCGTACCGACATTTCACCCTCCCGACCCCCGAGCCGGCCGGGACCGCCTCTTTCCCGTGGGTACGTTAAGGATGCTTTCGAGCCGAGAACGAAGAGCTGGGAGGAGCGCGTCTTGGCGCGCTTGGGTGGGAGATATAAAGGACCCTTTTTCAGCAGCCGATTATGGATATTCAAGACTTTTTGATTCAAGGTGAAGGCCGCGACGAAGATAAGAAAGATGCGTGGAGCTTTTTTCAACAGGCTTATGAGCATCAGATGAAGGGCGAACTTGAGGAAGCGGTGAATCTGTACAAGCAATCCATCGGAAGTCATCCGACCGCCGAAGCGTATACCTTCCTGGGATGGACCTATAGTTTTATGGGACGGCTGGACGACGCGATCGAAGAATGCCAGCATGCGATTCAGGTGGATCCCGAGTTCGGAAATCCCTATAACGACATCGGCGCGTATTTGATTGAAAAGGGCGAATTCGACGAGGCCATCCCCTGGTTCGAGAAAGCTCTGCAAGCGCGGCGCTACGAAAGCCCGGCATTTCCCCATCTCAATTTGGGCCGCGTGTACGAACGCAAGGGACAATGGTCGGAGGCCATCGATTGCTACAAAAAGGCGCTCGCGCTTAATCCGAACTACACCTTGGCAAAGAAGGCATTCGGGCGCGTCATTAGTATGCTCAACTAGCGGCTGAAAAAGACTGCCAACGCGCTGACCAATTGAAAATTATGAGTCACGAGAATAAAACGATCCTTGTCGCCGTGAATGATCTCTTTTTCTATACCAAGGTACGCGACGCCTTGTTGGCCCAAGGCTACACGTTAGATCGGGCGCGGACGCAGGAAGACTTTTCCGAAAAGATCAAATCCACACCCGCGGCGGTCATCCTCGACATGAATGACGGCAAATTGGACGCACTGCAAGCGCTCGGACACATGAACGGCTCTCCGTCTCCGACCTCGATTCCCAGCTTGGCATTTGCCAACCATGAAGAAGTCGACACCTGGAAACGCGCCAAGGAATTGGGTGTGACGAAGATCGTGTCGCGCAATGAATTTTCTTCGCGCACACGTACCTTGGTAGACGAAGTGATCGCCTCAGGTCACCGTTCTCAAGTCTAAACCGTGAGCGCCAATCGCTAAAGGCAACGATCGTGAAATATCTGCATCTCCACGAACAACACACCAAGCGCGGGGCCACGTTTCACGAGGTCTCCGGATGGGAAGTTCCTCGGCACTATGGCGATCCCATTGCCGAACATGCAGCCGTCCGACATGGCGTCGGGATCGCCGATCTTTCTTATCGAGGCACCCTTCGCGTCACGGGTGACGACCGCGTGAAGTGGCTTCAGAGTATTATCAGCAACGACATTCTGCCGCTGACGACCGGCCATGGCGTCTATTCCAGCTTTCTGACGCACAAGGGAAAGATGCTGTCCTATTTTCGCGTCTATGCCCTCCCCGATTCGCTCGTCGTCGAAGACGTGGGCGAAATCGGAGAAGCCACCTTCCAAGCCTTACGCAAGTTTCTCCTGTATGGGACGAAAGCCAAAATGGAAAAAGGCGCCGACGCGTGGGGGCTACTCCTCGTGAGCGGTCCACACGCCGCGGCGCTGATCGAGGAAGCGTTTGGATGTACGCTGGACGGCCTCGCTCCGCTGGATTTTCTCACGCACGAAATCGGCGGTCAGCAGGCAATGATCATTCGAACGGAAGAAACCGGGGAAACGGATATCGAGATCCTCATTCCAACTGCCGGCCTCATGGTCGCCTGGGAGCGTCTCTGGGCGGTCGGCGAGGCGATGGGCCTCAAACCATTTGGGACGGACGCACGCGAAATGCTTCGCCTGGAAGCGGGTCTGCCCAGAGCCGGATTCGATTTAACGGAAGAGATCGTTCCTCCCGAAGCGAATTTGGAGGGCAAGGCGTTCAGCCTCAGCAAGGGCTGCTATCCAGGGCAAGAAGTCGTGGCCCGCATGGATACATATGGTAACGTCCGCCGCCGGCTCACGTGCATGGTATTGCTCGATGCAGTGATTCCTGCCAAAGGCGCAAAAATTTTCAGCGGGGAACGTGAGATCGGGTGGGTCAGCAGCGCCGCACACTCACCGTCGTTCGGTTGCACAGTGGCCTTCGGATTCCCCTTGCGTGACTTTTCCAACCCAGGCACCACGCTGAACATCGACATTGACGGTCAGCGGTATGACGCCACCGTTCGTCCGATGCCTCTCTATTCCAACTCCTGAGCCTACAAGTCATTCCCGCACTGACTCGCTTCAACTCACGCACGAATAGAGCCCGGTCGTTACGCTTCCGGGTGGCGGGCGTTCGACAAGGCCTCGGCAAAGGACAAGAGACTTTGGCGTTCGTCGTTATCCAACGCCAATAATAGATGCGTCTCATCCGCATGCATAAGCCGGAGGCTGAGAAACGGCTCTTCACGCCGCTTCTCGCGGTTTTCCCACACCGCATCGATGAGCTGAATCTTATCCAGATCACCCACCGACACGATGTCGTAGCGAAAATACGAATCGCCGATCACCATGTCGTACACTATTTTTCCACCGGTCAGGAGCAGGGCGTTGAAACGTCCCTGATCCTCATAGCCTTCCGGTAGAAACCGATTGATGTGCATGAGCACAACTTTTCGGCTGCCCAGCGCTTTCCGAATGTTGTCGCGCAGCGCGTTGTAATCGATTTGCAACGCCTTCTCATCCGGATTGGTGGCCGCCGTGGCCGCATCCTCAATCTGCTTAATCACGTCGTCTACTGAAATCGAACCTGCCATGTGCGCTCCTTCCGTGCGGAATCTAATAAATAAAATGTTCAGCGAATGTCCTGCCTAACGCTCCGGCTCTAGATCAATGAGCTTGCAAGTCGCGTTAAGCAGGGTGCTACGGTACCTGTGAGGAGTTGCACAATGCAAGAGGCTATTGATGAAGTTTCTATCCAGGCGCGAGGAGATCGGGCGGCACGCCGCATCTTATTATCATCGGTGCCGCATTGAACCCAATGTGGTTGTAGTGGGATTAACAATGGATTTCCGATCACAAGATACAAGACTTGACCCTATACTCTATTGATCGGTGGCATTTTTTTTTGCAAAAGCCTTCGAAACTAAAATATCTACCGCTAGCTGCCTAGGAATATAGAATTCTACACATTGCTCGCCATCCACACTAATGTGTCCTGGTTCGCGTACTAATGAAGAAAGGGTGTGAAGTCATCAACCAGATGGCTCACCATATCTGCCATCTGATGTAATGTTTCTAAAATGGGCTCTCCCTTAACCTCCTGCTCACCGAACGCCACTTCGAAGCGAAATTGCATCGGCTCATCAAACGGAGCGTCAGGTAGTCCGACAAACAGTTCGTCACCAGCTTTCAGTGGGCATAGTTTATCAGCCGGTTTGATGAAAACATCCATCTTAGGAAGATCCTTGGAGAGATGCGCCATAGCGGGACTTGATTCAAGTGTTGTCCGCAGGTGACGTTCGAGTACACCTCCAACATTGACACTGCGATAAGCGGAACCTACGGCGATGAGTAATCGGTGTTTGTCGATGTTGTTAAGCCTATGTAGACGCCATAAAAGGTCATTTCCACCCTGATATGGTTTGACCGCATCAATAGCGGCTATGGCATACTCCCGCATACCAGCTACCTTTCGGTTTCTTTCGGCTAAATATTTTTCAGCATTGTCTGCGATAGGAAAGTAGACGTGGCTAAAAGGGCCTGGGCTGTTCTTGCCAACTACAACCAATTGATAGGCCAAATGATCAAGGGCGCTCCTTAGATTTTGAAGGACATCACCTGCAATCAAAGCAATTTGATGAGGGGTGTGTTGGACGCTTGCCACATAGTAAATTGGCCGTCTGGTCAGCGGCGCCCTTCTGACCTGCACAAGATAAGGGGAACTTTCTACAAAGCGGCTACATTCTGACTTCAATTCACCGATGTGGACCAGAGCCCGCTCGATCTTTGTCTTAATTTGCGCATTTCTTTCCTCGGCCTTCACTTCTTGATCCGCTTGGGATTGCGTTAGAGTTTCGGTTTGTGCCTAGCTTCTTGACGAATCACTTACACGGATCGCATTTCCGTCCGTGCTCTGCCTGGCTCCCGGTATACGATGAGATGGCTTACTGTTCCTTCTTCCCCTTTGGTAGATTGCCATCTCGCTCCAATTGCTACCAGTGTGCTTCTACTAACTCGATTAACAGCGCCTTCACAGATGGAGTCAAAACTGGGATCAAGTCTTGTTTCTTGCATCTGGCTTGCGCCAATCAACTGACCTTCGCATTAATAATTAGAGATTGTGAAGGTTCTCAATAAAATTTTAGGCGAGGACGTCTTGCCGGTGGAGGTTGTGCGTCCGTCTATAAAGAGAACATTCAAAATACAAAGGCTCGGTGCAGTACTCATCGAGGAGGGACGCGATGAACTCGCTTCCAGGAACATTGGGCGGGACTGAATCTAGCACGGAATGGGACAAGCGTCATTTAGTCCCGACATTTACTAATCATGCTTATATGGCAGTTCCCATTCGCGTCGTGTCCACAAACTGCTCCGTGGAATCATCGATATGGCGCCCTTCACGGCCCTTGGCATGGTGAATATAGAGCAGGCCGGAGTTGAGCGTTGGTGTCGCCGCGGGCGGCAAGGCCATCTCGTATTGAACTGATTGCCGATGGTCGGCCAGTTGTAAAGCCGGATTGTAGACGCTGTTAAATTTCCACAGCATCTTCACAAAATTGGTTTGCCCCCGGAGCAGATGCCCGGCCGCGATCTTCGCCGTCGATCTCAGCGCCGCCCAGCCGAGATGTTTGGTATTGAGCACTTGTTGGGTCTTCACCAATTCCTGATAAAACTCAGGCAAGGGTAGCTTCGTAGGAAGCACGGCATGCTGAATGTCAAAGAGTCGATAATCGCGGCTTTGAATGGGGCGGGATTCCGTCAGCCACGTTTCGGTGCCGGGATAAGGCGTATTCACGCTGATATTCACGATTTCGGGAATCTCCAGACACCACTGTCGAATGACCTCGAACCGCTGCTTGTCCCAGTCCGGATCGGCGATCAAGTTGATGGCGACGGTAATTCCAAGCGAACGGGCAAATTCCAAGGCCTCGAAATTCTTCCCCAGCGAGATACGCTTCCGATGCTTGAGCAACCCCCCTTCGTCGATGGCCTCGACCCCGATGAACATATATTCCAGACCGAGCGACTTCCAGAAGGTAAAGACGTCTTTATTCCGAAGCAGCACGTCGCCGCGGGTCTCCAAATAATATTTCTTTTTGATGCCTTTCTTGGCAATGGCCTCGCCAATCGCCATTCCGTGCTTGCCCTGAATGAAGGCGACATCGTCGACGATAAACACGCCCGGTTCTTGGATTCGCCCCAAGTCTTCCACCGCCTTATCCGGGCTGATCACGCGGTAACTGCGACCGTAGAACGTCCAGGCGCTGCAGAAGGAACAATCCCATGGACAGCCGCGCGCAAATTCAATGGAGGCGCATGGGTCGAGGACACCGATGAAATATTTTTTGCGATGGCGCAGCAGATCACGAGCGGGGCTGATGGCGTCGAGGGTCTCGACAAAACGAGGGGCCGGTCCAGATCCGAAAGGCGATACCACACCGGGCACGCGGGCAATCGCCGTCCGATCATGCTCGATAGCCTGCAAGAGCTCCGGAACGACGGCCTCTCCCTCGCCTTTGAGTATGCAATCGATTGCGCCCTCGCCATGTTCCAGAAAGCGATCCGCAATAAACGAGGCGCTATGTCCTCCGACGAACACAAAACTCTCAGGCAGCATGCTCTTGGTGAGCTTCGCGAGATCGACGATTTCAGGCACATTCGCCAAATAGTTACAGGAGAACGCCACAACATCGGGCCGCCAGTTCTGTAAGAGTTTGAAATAATCACGATGGCTTTCGACTTGCAAATCAATAAGGCGTATCTCATGGCCTGCTTGCCGGACGGCCTGGGCTACGAGTTCCAATCCGAGCGGCTCCAATCGAAGATAGATTTTTGTATACATCAACGGACTGGGATGAACCGCAAGTATTTTCATTAGCTTCCTCGTCTCGTGCATTCACTTTTTACGGACGATGGCAGCATACGTACCCCCAAACACGAATACGAGTAGGATTCCGGCCGAATACCTACCCTCGATCGTCTTACAGATAAGACCTACTTAGGAAGAATGTCCGATTCCGATAAACTTGAATGTGGGCAATGTTTCCCACGTTGCGGCCCAATACACCGAGACATCGAGACCGCTGGAGGAATCAATATGGATGTGGGGCTACTGTGCGTGCAGACCAGGTTAAGACCACGCATCGATTCTCATCGATCTATCGTACCAGTCAGGACTTCAATGCTTTAAGGCCGAGTCATCCCTTGCGCTTGAATCGTGCGCTCGAAACGGGGCTTGCCAGTGTCATCGATAATGGCGAGATGCAGGTTGTTTCCATCGACGGTGATTTTTCCGAAGTTCGCGAACCCACCTTCGCTGTAGATGGTTTTAGGCTTGAGGTCGGGATTGGGAGGAACCGGCCGGCCAAAGGCAGCGGATAGAGGGCCGCTGATGAACTCGTAGAAATCCACAATGCCGTCTCCATTCGGATCGAGGTCCGTGACTTGGGCATAGTGTACGTCACCAGCAAGCCAGACGACATTGACGATATGCCGAGTCAATAAGATCCTCATGATGCCGTTCAGCTCCGTAAAAAACCCGGTCCCATCAGCCCCGCGGGCCCAGCTATCATTCCCGGGCACCAAGAGCGTACCGCCCTTTTGATTGGACAGGGGAACACTGGTCACGACAAATTTCCATGTGGCAGTCGAACGCGACAGTTCGTCGAGCAACCATTCACGTTGCGCGCTCCCGAGCATGGTTTTGTTCTGCCCATCAGGATGGCCATTGGAACTGCGGTATTGGCGCGTGTCCAGAATAAAGATTTCCGCATCGGCACCCCATCGGACCTTTCGGTAGAGCCGGAACGGGTCTTCCTTCGGCGTCACGATGGGCCAATATTCGAGCAACGCTTGCCTACCTACCGGCATCTGCGGATCAATCGGGCCGGAGAAATTATTGCGCACTTCATGATCATCCCAAATCGCATAGACCGGCGCAGCAGCTAAGAACCGCTGCAATGCTGCGTCCTCTCGTTGATAGCGATGCTTGGCGCGGTACTCATCGAGAAGAGACGCGGTGAACTCGCTTCCCGGAACATTGGGAGGAACAGTGCAACGATCGTCGCCATAGATCGTGTCGCCCAAAAAAATCATGAAGGCCGGCTGCTGCTGCAGAATTTGATCGAAGACCGCGTAGCCGCCTGGCAACCGACGACAGCGTTGCTGTCCGCCCAAATCGCCGCTCCAAACAAACGTGGCTACCGCGTGCGTATCTTCCGCCGGCGCCGTGACAAACCGGCCTTCCGCAACTAGGGCCGCGCTACTGCGGTTGGGGCCAGCAGATGCTCGCACACCGTATCGATAGGCGGTTCCCGGCTTCAGGTCATCGAGGAAGACCGTCGCCGTAAAATCTTTGTCCTTTGTCGTGCTGACGGCTGTGGAGCGGACCGATTGACTGCCCTCTTGCCATTCCACATGCACCGTCGAGGCCTCATCGGTGCGCAGCCAGACCAAGGCAGAACGGCTCGTCACGTCGCCGACTGCAACCCCCTGCCCGAGAATTTTTTCATGTGGGACTTCATTGGAGGAGACATTCGAACGAGCGGTTGATTCACAACCGGACAAGAGAGCAAAGAACAGACAAACAATCGACAATGATCTACGCCTCACATTTCTCTCCTATTCTCGTCACCCGCTAAAACATGGTGGGGGATGGGCTTTCCGCAAGTGCGGCCTTGCAACCCGGAGAGTCCGTCCGGCATACTCTCTGTACAAACTCGGTTTGAAAGGATGCCATGAGCGACGAACGGTGTTTGATCGAAAGTTGTACGCTTCCCGCATACGCGCCCAGTGGAACAGCCACGCTTTGCAAGGACCATTTTATTCAATTCGTGACTTGGCGGCGACGGCGCGGACAGGGCATGTTCAACAAGTACGCCGGCATGACCATGGATGAGCGAGACACCATCGTTTCTGAATGGCAAAAGACCGTCCTTTCAACCGAATAGCCTCCACTCTTCACTTTATCGTCACTGACCCTCGACTGGTCTCCCTGCATCCATCGTCCAACCGCGGACCTGGAGTAGCCCCTGCGCACTTTTTTACTTCTCTCCCTCTCCTACAATAATAACGAAGGAGAGTTCATTCGGCGTCCCTTGCGCCCATCGAGCGAGCACATTCTGATGAACTCTCCTTCCCACCTCCTCTTTGTTGTTTTTCCTATTCACTTACAAACCAACCGAAGGGCGGCGCGGGTGCATGCGTCATTGCGCGCGTCCAGCGAGCACATTCTGAGCGTGCGCTGAGCGTGCGCGCTGCGCGCGCACAACGGATGCCCCGCGCCGCCCTTCCCACCTTCTCACCCCATCACCGGCGACCCATGATGGTGGATGAGATACCATCGCCCCTCGATGCGTTCATACAGATTGGTCGCGAGGATCTGACTTTCCTGCGTCGCCTCGCCCTGCAGGCTGGTGATATTCTCCACGCAAATAACCCACCCCACATCCCCCGCCACCTGCACTAAGACATCCGCCAGTTCGAATTTCATCGAAAAGGTATTGTTAAAAATTAACACCCATGAGTCGCGCACATCCGGCCAGCCGACTCGTTGCGTCCAGCCGGGGTGAATACACGTGACGTAATCCTGTTTCGCCCAGATGTGATCCATCCGTCCGATATCCAGCGTTTCGAACGCAGCGTAGAATTCCTGATTCGCGCGAGTGACTTCTTCAATGCGTTGTTGAATCATACGGCTCCTTCTTTTTTCGCGGCGCTATCATACTCTAATTGCCCATTTCGTTGCATAGTCTCCATTGATGCGCGCCGCTTCAGCCGTTTAGGATACGGGATGTCCTCACTCATCGACACGCGGCCGTTTATCCCGCACCCACTCATACGCCATCCACACGCCATGACGCTCGCCCCGCGCTGGTGGCGACGGCGGGGACTCCTCCAAGACATGCCGACGGAGCGTCGCCTCTTTACCGTGGCCCCCGGATCTCGTCTCCTAGGCCACTGCCATTGGCAAATGAGGCCTGGACAACATCCGACGTTATTGGTTGTGCATGGACTGGAGGGCTGTAGCGATTCGCACTATATGCGGGGCATTGCAACCAAGGCCTGGCGAGCGGGCTTCAACGTGATCCGCCTCAATCAACGCAATTGCGGGGGCACAGAACATGAAACCCCGACGCTGTACCACAGTGGATTGAGTGTCGATCTTCGGGCCGTGGCCACGGAACTGGCAGAAAAAGATGGGCTCACTCGGTTGTGGTTCGCCGGCTATTCAATGGGCGGCAATCTAGTCCTACGATTGGCAGGCGAAAGCGGGAGCAGCTTTCCACCACTCAAAGGCGTGATGGCCGTCTGTCCGAACATCGATCCTGCCGCGTGTGTGGACGCGCTGGAGACGCGTGGCAATTGGCTGTACCATCGCTATTTTCTCAACAGCATGCTGAAGCGACTCCAGCGCAAGGCGGTTCTCTTTCCCGGCCTGTTCGATACGACGCAGCTTCGATCGACTCGAACGATGCGCGCCTTCGACGATATCTATACGGCTCCCAATGGCGGATTTCTCGACTCGGCGGATTACTATGAACGTGTGGGCGCTCGGCATGTGATGGGAGGAATCACCGTGCCGACCCTCATTCTCACAGCGGCAGACGATCCGTTTATTCCCGCCCGCATCTTCGATATCCCGGGTATCTCCGCCAACCCACACATCCAACTTGTCATTACCCGGCACGGGGGCCACTGCGGATTCGTACAACGCCCGCGTTCAGATGAGGATTGTTTTTGGGCTGAGAATCGGCTGATTGACTTTCTGCGAGGCGGCTCTGGAATAGAGAGATGAAAGGACGGGCAGGATGCGGCGCTAAAGCGGACGCATGGGATCGCCCACCCGCCGCCTCCCATGCGGGTACGAAGCAATCATCTGCTTCCGCTGTTCGGGAGACAGCACCGCTTCGGCGGCGTGCAGCGCTTTCAGGCCTTCCATGCGCACGGTGGTCTGGGCGCGCTCGGAATTCCGGAGGGCCGACTCGATGTCGGCGGGGATGTTTTTGTCTTGGGCCAACGTTTGGATGTGCAACTCGGCGACCATGAATTCGGCTTCACAGGCGAGCCGCGCTTCTTCGTATTCAATTAACAGGGCTTCCAGTTTGGCGCTCTGCTCCTTGGACAGATCGAAGTCTTTTTTTCGATTGAGCACCGACTGGAGCATATTCAAGACAAACTCGTCGTTCTCACTTTCGGTATGGGGCATGTGATCGGATGAATCCAGAATCTCGCGGATTTTCGGGAGGAGCGTTTCAGGACTGAGGGGCTTTTGCAAAAACGCCGACCCCTCCTCCAAAATCTTTTCATCCAGGAGAATTTCCCGCGGGTAACCGGACACGTAAAGAATTTTCGTCCCGGGGCGCAACGATTCGAGTCGCCGTCCCAATTCGCGACCGTTGATGCCCGGCATCATGACATCCGCCACCATCAAGTGCAGAGCGCCCCGATGCCGGCCCGAGGCCATGAGCGCGCCGCTGTTAAATTGTGCATCCAGGACGTGATAGCCCTTCATCTTCAACGTCTCGCGAATCAATGCACGCACATTGTTGTCGTCGTCGACGACTAAGACGGTTTCCGTCCCGCCCGGCAGTCGCTCAAATGCGCTTTTCGCGTTTTCCGTTCTCACTGTCGAAGCGCTCCGTTAAGATAATCCCTATCAGTATAGTCAATTTTTGCCATTTTGCTAGTAAAAACACAGTCACGAGACGGCATGACCAATAAAAGACTTGTCTGCGAAGCGAAATGCTCCCGCCAGTGGCCCCTAAGCGCCACAACCCCTCACTAGTTAGGCAGCCTTAACATCAGAGGTGCAATGCGCGCAGCGTGTCGCCTTGACGGGAATGTCGCTCAAACAATAGGGACAACCTCGGGTGGTTGGAGGGGCGGCAGGCGCATCCGAACTCTTCAAGCGATTGACCTGTTTGACGATCAGGAAAATCACAAAGGCGATGATCACGAAATCCACAATCGTTTGCAGAAAGACACCGTAGTTGATGGTCGGCGCTCCGGCCGCTTTGGCGGCCGCCAGCGACGGTTGAGGCTGTCCGGAAAGAGTCAAAAAGAGACTCGAAAAGTCGACATGCCCCATCAGCAAGCCGATAGGAGGCATCAAGACATCGCTGACGAGGGACGACACGATTTTTCCGAATGCTCCTCCCAGGATCACGCCGATCGCCATATCCAGCACGTTTCCGCGCATGGCGAATTCCTTAAATTCTTTCAACATAGACGCCCTCCCATCTGGGTCATATAGACCGTGATTAGCTGCGCTTCCTACTTGTATCAAAGGCATATCCAAGCGTCGCCAGGAGGAGCGTATCTGAACTTCTCACCCCAGGCGGGGGCATATTGTTATATCGATAGGTCAATTGAAAGCTGCTGACAAGATTTCCGAATATCCTAAATCGCACGCCCTGGTCGGACGTCAGATAAAAATCCTTTGTGTTTTGGATGGATGGGAAGAATTCGTCATAATGAAAGAACGTCATCTGTTCGTCCAGAATCGGCCAATTCCATTTGAGAGAGGTGCGAAGGCGCACGGACGTCTGATCCGCCGATACCTTGAAATCTTCGTTAAAGTACGCCAGACCGCCTTCGAAGTACAGCGTCATATCTTTCAGATAAGGACTGGCATAGTCTCCCTTTTCGATGAACTGGTAGCCGGGCCCCGAAGAGAGCGACGTGCGAAGATTGAGATCTTGGAACGTATCCTGTTCGAAGTACGCGGCGGCAAACCAGTAAAATCGTTTCGTAAGAAAAAAGTCCAGCTTGACCGTCCCACGACTGTTCCGGCTGGTCAACTGTCCGTTATCGTCGCCATAAACATACCGGCCTAAGATCATCAGGCGAAGCGATTCACTTCGGCCTGTAAGATCTCCCAGGACGCTGGCGTTGCGTAGATGAGAATTTCCGCTCGATTGCGAGAGTCCCGCATTCAGATTGCCGAGATAGACGACGGGCGGTTGAATGAGAGGATTGATCGCTTTCACTGAGTCCATTGGGACCATCAATGCATCTGCCATTGGTTCAATCTTCAACAACAACGTGCCGGGTGCGCCTTCTTGCGCCGTCCCCATCAACACCGTGCCTTCCTTCAAATGAAACGGGATCGGATGATTGATGGACAGCTTGGCCACGCTCTCCCACTTGATCGTCACGACATCTTTAACGCCGAAGGACGTTTTCAGTTTTAACTCGCCATCCACTAACTCGATCACTTCGCCATAGACAACGCTCCCGTCTTTCAACGTCACGATATCCAGCGGCGGAGGCGGGGTCGGAATTTCCGATCGTCCCACGTCTGGAAAACCCAGCATAGACATGGCAATGACGATCAACATGAGAAACCGTTTCATGACACCTCCCATAATTGCGCAGTAGATAAAGGGACTAGCATGACGTGTCGTGTGTAACTGGCTCTGTTCGAGGGACCATACTATAAGACGAATGCCTAGTAAACACGGGGGGCAGGATTGATCGTCAGGGTTGGACTTGAACCGAGTAAGTAACTGACCCGGTGCCGCTTGATGGCAGGATCCGTCAACGTCATTTGATGCCGCCGACTCCGGCAGGCTAGCGATTCGATGCAAGTGAAGGAAAGATTACCGGAGCGTAAGATTTAATTCGGTGAGGCGGCGATAGAGCGTGGCGCGGCTCATCCCGAGGAGTCGAGCGGCAAGCGTGCGGTTTCCTTTGGCTTGATCCAGAGCGGCGAGCATTCTGCTTTTCTCGTCCGGCAGATCAACGAGAACGGCCCGTTGGGCCACCCTCGAATCGAGCACTTCGGGAGGAAGATCTTCCACCTGGATCATCGTGTCTTTGCAACTGATAAGCGCGGACTCAATCGCGCTCTTCAATTCCCGTACGTTCCCCGGCCATGCGTACGACGTGAGGGCGTGCATAGCCTCTCGGCTGACCTGATCGACAGGTTTGCCCGTGACCGCGCTACACTGCCCAAGGAACGACGTCACGAGCAGCGAAATATCTTCGCGGCGTTCGCGCAGCGAGGGCAGCTGAATGCGTGCGACTCGAATTCGGTACAGCAAGTCCGCACGAAACGATCCGTTGGTGACGTCCTGACTCAAATTATGGTGCGTGGCCGCTAAGACACGGACATCCACCTTTCGAGGCTTGGATTCGCCGATGCGAACGATCTCTCGTTCTTGAAGTACGCGCAGCAGACTTGTTTGCACTGCGGGAGAAATATCGCCGATCTCGTCGAGAAACACCGTGCCGCCGTCGGCCGCTTCGAAAAACCCCTGCTGGTTCTCCACGGCGCCGGTGAACGCGCCTTTCTTATGGCCGAATAGTTGGCTTCCCAGCAGCGAATCGGTCAGGCCCGCGCAATTCACCGCGATAAACGGACCGGCCTTTCGTTGACTGGAGAAATGAATCGCCCGCGCCACCAATTCCTTGCCGGTGCCGGTCTCGCCTTCGATCAAGACGGTGGTATCGACCTTCGCCAGATCCCGAATCTGGGCATAGAGCTGCCCCATCGATCTGCTTTTTCCGATTAGATCTCGAAACTGTGTTTTTTCGTTGAGCTGGCGCTTCAGGTCCTGGACAGTCTCCTGCTGTTCGCGTAGGGCGTCTTCGGCTTCGTAGCGCCGATCGATGTTGCGCACCGATTGCTCGGCAATCGCTAATCGCACTTTCAGCATGTCGAGCGTCACCGGCTTGGCGATATAATCATTGGCGCCTGCTCGCAGGACGGCCTGCAGATCGTCCGACTGATCGCGTGCGGTAATCATCACAATGACGCTCCGCTCACCTTTGGGATGCGATCGAACTTTGCGGCAGAGCTCCAGGCCGTCCATGCCTGGGAGTTCCCAGTCCAGAAAGACAATCGAAAAGGAGCCCTCTTGATATGTCGTCCACGCCGTCTCCGCATTTCCGCAGCCGATCACCTGATGTCCCCGCATCTGCACGACCTTGACGATTAGGCCACGCATGTCCTCGTCGTCTTCGACTACCAGCGCGTGGATCAATCTTCGCCGGTCGACCTCCTGTGTCGTCGGCCCACCACTCTCTTGCGGCACTATCGATTCACTCATAGACGACCTCAATGCGCTCCAGATAGTCGATCAACGCGTCAACGCGCGTCGCGATTTCCGCCCTATCTTTAACTTGCGCCGCCGCCTCAATGGCTTGGCCGATTTCTGAAATCATGTGAAATCCATAACCGCCCCCGTCTCCGCGCATGCGATGCCCCAGCGTCCGAATGGTATCAAAATCCCCTGCGGCCATAGCCGCTTGTAGCTTCTGAATATCCTGCTGACGGTTTTCCAGAAAACCCGGAATCAGATCCTGAAGATCGCTATCGATGGGAATCTTCATCTTTTCAAGGCGGCGGCTTAGATCACTCATTCGGATGCGCGCTCCTTTGCATGACGGGCAATTGCCTCGAGTAAAATCGGCTTCCGGATCGGCTTAAGAAGGTGTGCCGTACATCCAACTTGCAAACTTTTCTGCTCTTCTTCCCTCATTCCATAGGCGGTGAGCGCGAGAATAGGAATCGGCGGCCGTCCCTGTTGACGCTCCCAGTGCCGAATCTGCTTCGTGGCGGTGTAGCCGTCCATCACGGGCATGTGCATGTCCATCAATACTAGATCGTACTGTCCCCTTTGGAACCGATCGACGGCTGCCTTTCCGTTTTCGACGTGCTCGATCTCGTACGGCGATTTTTTGAGGTACGAATGGATCAACAGCGCATTGTCGGCCGAATCCTCGACCAATAAGATCTTGAGCGTTCCCTTTTGCTCTAGGCCGGTTTCCGGCCAGGTGGTCGATCCCAGTCCGTTGGGACGGCTCATCGCAATCGTCAGGGACTTGTACAAATCCGAACGACGAATCGGTTTGACGAGATACCCGCCTAGACCAAGTTTATACGATTTAGCAATATCCGCACTCCGATTATCGGACGTCAGGGCCATGACTGTCATGCCCTCCAGGGTGGAGACCGCTGCGAACTGCTCTATGACCTTAAACCCGCTCAGGTCCGGCATACAGCAATCCAACAGAACCAATTGATAGGGCTCCGTAGTCTGTGACTTGAGCTCCAGCAGTGCCGCGTTCCCACCGGACACTTCCGTGACCACTGCGCCCCAGGACGAAAGGGCCTCGTTGAGAATCATGCGGTTGTTGGCATTATCATCGGCCACTAAGGCTCTCACCCCGGTCAGATTGATTTCGACTGTTGAGGAACCGGCGCGCGCGGACTCCTGAAGGTCAAACCGAGCCGTAAACGCAAAGGTGCTTCCCACGCCCTCGGTGCTTGTGACCCAGATCCGGCCACCCATCAGATCCACGAGACGCTTTGAGATGGCGAGGCCTAATCCGGTGCCGCCATATTTTCGTGTGGTAGAAGCGTCCGCTTGCACAAATCGGCCGAAGATGCACGGCAATTTCTCGGCAGGAATGCCTATGCCCGTATCGCTAATCTCGAATTGAAGCGCGCCAGGTTGGTCGCCAACCGGCTCCTGAATCACACGCAACACGACCTCACCTTTGTCCGTAAATTTGATCGCATTCCCCAGCAGGTTCAGCAAGACCTGACGAAGACGATTCGGATCTCCGATCAAGTCGGTTGCGACGCCGGGGGCCACGGAGCATCCCAGTTCCAAGCCTTTCTCATGCGCGCGCAGGGCCATCATTTCAGCCGTCTTGTCGACTACTTCGTGAAGATCGAATTCGATCCGTTCTAATTCCACATATCCCGCTTCAACTTTGGATAGATCGAGAATATCGTTCAATAGAGTCAGCAGACTCAGACCGGCCCGTCGGAAGATCCCGACATATTCCTGTTGTTCGGGCATCAATGGCGTCTCCCAGAGCAGATCGGCCATGCCGATAATCGCGTTCATCGGAGTACGGATCTCATGACTCATGCTGGCGAGAAATTCCGTCTTCGCTTGATTCGCGGACTCCGCCGCCTCCTTGGCCTTGCGCAGCTCCGCCTCAGCTTGTTTCTGTTCCGTAATATCCCGTGAGACGCTCATGACGCCGAGGATGTCTCCCGTCTCATTCTTCAATACTGAGGCAGACAGCAGGCTCACGAAGTCGGAACCGTCCTTGCGTCGAGCGCGGACTTCGGAGACATATCGGCCCTGTTCAAGTACCGTGGCATAAATATGGTTGCCGAGTCGCTCGTCGAGATAGAGCATGTCGAACGCATGCCCTAATACGTCATCGGGACGATGGCCGAAGGCGTCCTGCGCCGCACGATTAAATTCCAGAATACGGCGATCCTTATCGACGACGATAATCATGTCCAGTGAACTTGCGATGATGTTTCGCGCGAACGCGCGAGACAGCTTTAACGCCTCTTCGGTTTCCGTGTGCCGAGTAATATCGACGTGCAATTCAGGCGTTCGATCCAACCTCTCAAGCTCGGCCCGTTTCCCGCTATGCAGATCGCGCCTTATGATGATCACCGCGCATAGGGCGATCGCGCTCGCCAGGATGCTGCCCACCACGATCGCCGCCATCGTCCGTCGTGAAGTCGCCAGGACTTCTCGATCTTGTTCGAACAACCTCGCGGCCGCCGCTGCCTTCATTGTGGCGCTGGCTGTTCGAATGTGGTCCGTAAATTCCTTTTCCGCGTCCATGTATAGTTTTTCAAGCGACTCGTCGAAATGCCGATTGTGCCGTAATTGAATCTGCCGATCCGCCAACGTCAAATATCGATCGATGACCGTATCCACCTGTTCCAACTGCTTGTCCTGCTCGGGAATGTCGCGCAAAAATGTCCGGAGCTCTGAACGCGAGTGATTGAGAACGGCCAGCGCATTCTGATATGGCTCTAGAAACCGCTTCTTGCCGGTGACGATGTAGCCCCGCACACCCGTCTCCGTATCGGTGATGAGCGTCAAGAGATTTTCCACTTTCTCCAGCACGAGATGAGTCTGCGCTCTCTGCTCCGTGACCTGCAGAAATTGAATGGTGCTGCGATACACAAAGACGGCCACCACCATGAGAATGCACAATCCGGCCAGGAGGCCGATGATGGCCTTTCGCTCAAGCGACCACTTCATAGCAGCTCTCTTCTCAGACACTGGTCCCTTTGAGCATGGGGAAATGCACGCCGACACACTCGGCGCAAATACCGTGACTGAATTCCGCTTCGGTGTGTTCGCGGATGTAAAGCTCCACCTGCTGCCAGGTGCCTTGATCGTTTTGAATGTTTTTACAATAAGAACAGATCTTGATCAGGCCGCGCAGAACCTGGATCTCATGCAGCGCCTGCTGGAGAGCCAGGTTCTTGGCAACCAACTGTTCCTCGCGCGCCTTGCGCGAGTCGGTTTCACGTTTTAACGCCAGGGCTGAACGCACACGTGCCAACAGTTCGATCTTCTTAATGGGTTTCACGATATAATCCACTGCCCCCGCATCGAACGCCTCGGCCAGGGTGCGTGCCTCGGCCAGAGCCGTGACCATGATGATAGGCGTATCTCTTAGATGAGGTTCGGTTTGGAGGCGCCTGCACGTCTCGATGCCATTCAGTCCCTCCATTTCGATGTCCAGCAGGACCAAATCGATATCGCCTTCGCGCGGCGCGTGGGGATTGGTCACGCGCTCCACAGCCGCCGTGCCGGATTCGACAGCGATCACGTCCGTATAACCTGCCGCCGTCAACAATGCGTGGAGAAGATTTCTCGACGCAGCGGAGTCGTCGACAATCAAGATCCGCATGGGATCGGGATGTCCGTTCATAATTATCTCGACTGCCAGGACGCGACACGCGTCATATCGCCCCAACTCGCTTTTTCCCCCGACAACCAGCGCACCAAGCCGATGAGCCGCCACATGGAATTCAATTGACGATAGCCGACGTTTTCCGCAAGCGCTACTGCGAAAAGGTAGAGCGTGTGAACCGGTTTGGGATAGATATGAAACGACATCTCTTCCAGCAGTAAGGCGCTGACCGAGACCACCATACCGAGTCCCACGTCCGCCAGCAGAAACGCCGCGACGGCCGCACCCGAAATCAGACCCAGCCCGAAACAGATGACGATGGCGAAATAGCCGATCGCAATCATCACCGGGCTCAAGCATTCGAAGAACATCGCAAATGGAAAGGCAATCCATCCCACCATGCCGCCGGTAGGATGGAGCAGCAACTCGCGATTCAGCGACAGACTTTCGCAGAGGCCCCGTTGCCAACGAATCCGCTGGTTGCGCAACGTCCGCAAATCTTCAGGCGCTTCCGTCCAACAGATGGGATCGGGCACAAACGTAATGCGGTACGGCGTCTTCGACTCTCGCAACAGCCGGTGAAGCCGGACGACCAACTCCATGTCTTCTCCGATCGTCTCGGTTCGATACCCGCCCACCTTCAAGACCGTCGGCTTATGAAAGAGTCCAAAGGCGCCTGAAATGATCAGCATCGCGTTCAACGGCGACCATCCGAGCCGGCCGAAGAAAAACGCCCGGATATATTCAACGATCTGAAACAGGGCGAGCAGATTGCCGGGCAGCCCCACCTTAACCAGAAAACCACCGCTCACCTCGCATCCATTGGCGATGCGGATGGTGCCCCCACACGCCACCGTAGTCGGATCGTGGAGAAACGGTTGCACGATGCGTTGCAAGCTATCGCGTTGCACGATCGAATCGGCGTCCAAACTACAGAACAGGGAATATTTCGACAGGTTAATGCCGGCATTCAGCGCATCGGCTTTTCCGCCGTTCTCCTTGTCGACGACGCGAAGATTCGGATACTGCTCGGACCGATACACATCGCGAATCGTCTTGGTCGGAATACGCATCTGATACACTTCAGGAAATCGGGCCAACGAAAATTCGCGGATCAGCACGTCGAGGGTGCGATCCTTGGATCCATCGTTGACGACAATAATTTCGTACTCCGCGTACGTCAGCTGAAGAAGAGAGCGAATCGAACCGGCGATCGTCGACTCTTCGTTATAAGCCGGCGCAAGAAGACTAATCCCCGGCTCGAAGCCGGTATATCCTTCCGGCAAACGATCCAGCGTATGCTCGGGCAGATACCGCGACAGCGTAACAAGCGAAATAAGATCCAGCAGGAGATAGCTTGCCGCCAGCAATACGAAATAAATAATGAACAGCCATTCCCACGTTTGAATGACACTGTTGGCGTGTATCAGCGAACCACTCCTTTTGCCGATGCCCCGAACGGCATTGGCCGAGGGCAGAGTCGTGCATAGGCTAAAGCCGAGTAATAACTGGTAAGAACTGTAGCATATGATTTTGGCGACTTTTCTCGGATTTGCTATACTGGTAGGGTTGATTCTTCCGAATCCCTCCTGGGCGGAGGAAATTCCCATCCTGGGAGCGCTCCCCTCACACGTCCACGAAATCGATATTACCTATAGCGAGTCCGCTCCGCCCCGGCTCTCCTTCCGATCCAGCCCGCCACCACATCCAAGCGCGCCGCCATATCGACCATCCACCCCCTCATTCGATCTGTTGCCAGTCTTCAAAGCCGCCACCATTACAGGCACCTGTCACGCATCTGTCACGAATCGCGCGGCACAGTGGTCTCTCACAATGCGCTCAGATAAGGGACGATGCCGGGCCATCATCCAGTTTCACAACCCCGCAGCTCTCGACATGCTGTCTTACCCCACACTGGTGATCAAAGGAGCAGCCTCTTCGCCGGTCATGTTGGAGCTGGGCGATACAATCGGCGAGCAATCCGTGCCTCTCGGCCATATGCCGGGCCGTTTTGATCAACGACTGTCTCTGACACCGGTGATGCGGAGGCTCGACCCCACTCATGTGACGACCCTCGTGATCGAAACGGAGGTCGGCCATACCACCTTCACGCTGGAAGCGTTTTCAATTGAACGGGCGTCTACTGCTGAATCGCCGGGATCGAGAAAAGGTTTTTGGATGTGGGATTACCAGCGTGCCGTCGCAGATCCTGACTCGCTGATTCGGGAATGCAGCCGCGCCGGCGCCACTCGTCTTCTGGTGCAAATACCTCATGGAGACGATCCTCCAGACATCTGGGCAGCCTATGCAGAACTCTTACGACAGATTTCCTCCTCCGGCCTGGAAGTGTTCGCCCTTGACGGGTATCCCGAAGCGATCTATGACCCGTCTCCGTTGATCGAGAAGGTGAAGCGGCTGCGCAGCCTTCTGGTCGATGAGCAGTGGACGGGCCTACAACTGGACATTGAGCCCTATTTGCTCGATCGTTTTTCGGATCCGCATGATTACGATCTCTACTTGCAAGTGATTGAGCAAATGCGACGGGCCTTGGGCGATCGCATCCGGCTGTCGATCGTCATGCCTTTTTGGTTCAGCGACAAAACGGCGCGCGATCGGCCGCTCGCGTTTCAAATCATGAATCGTGTGGATGAAGTGGCGGTGATGAGCTATCGAACGGATCTTGAGGAGTTGGAAGATATTACGGAACCCCTTCTACGATACGGGGATGCGGTAGGGGTTCCCGTGTGGTTGGCGGTCGAGACGCGGCCCCTACCCGTCGACCGCCAAGTAACTCTCGTTCGAGCACGCCGGTCGGCGGAGGCCACAGCGTATCTCGATAGGCAGGGCCGCCGACTCGTGCTCGCGCCGCCGCCCCCGGACCAGACAGAGCGATTCCGCGTCGCCCATCGCATCACGATTCGGCCTGAACGCTTGACCTTTGCGGGCAAAACCCGTTCCGATCTTCATTCGGCGCTGACCACTATTCTCGCCATCCCGCACAAAAGCTTGGCCGGTGTACTCATTCACGATATCGACGGTTACTTGTCGTTAACGGAATAGCTGTCGACGCACTTCAAGCGTATCGAGATTGGCTCGACACCCGCGTTACGCGCGACGAGTTCCTATGAGAAATGGTTCGAGAATGTGCTTGGCCTGCGCATTGGTTTGTTCGGCTTGAATCTCGCCGAGACGCTCCCGCCGCATGAATGGCAGATGCGCCAAGGCATCGGCCGCCTGATATCGGACTTCCCACTGGGCATCCGAGAGCAAAGTGATCAGTCTGCTCTCATCCGCCGGCGTACCGTTGGCGCCTAATGCCACTGCCGCCTGCGCGCGGACGGTGGCATCAGAGTGTTGGAGATAGGATCGCACCACTTCCAAATCTTTCGGATCCTGAAATTGTCCGATCAACTTGAGACAGGCCACTTGAACGGCCGGTTTCGTCCCCTTACGCGTAAGCAACGTTCGAACGGCCGGCAGAGCGGCGGTGCAGCGCGTCACTTCCAGGAAATGCAACAACCGTATGGTCATGGCAGGAGTAGCCCGCATGGCCGCTTCGGATAACGGTCGGGCGATCCGCTCGGACCCCGCTTGGTAAAGAAGAGCCGCGACCTTTGGAGGCGACCAATCGGTGCGAGCCCCAATCCACTGCGTGACCAACGGTAAGGCGGCCTGGGGATCGATATGGATCAAGGCTCTAGCCGCCGACAACGAGACGATCGGATGGGCGGACTGCGCCAACGTCAACAGATCGCTCCACGCCGTTCTCTCCTGTAAATGACCGACGGTGACGATCGCCATGAGCCGCTTGCTGACGCTCTTGGCCCCCAACAATTTCACCGCCGCACGGTCCATGCCGGCCAAGCGCGCTAATTCGTTGAGTCCGTTCATTTTGTCTTGCCCCAGAAGCGACTCATGAAAATAATTCCAATAATATAAAAAGATCATTGTCTCGCGAGAAGAGACTGGAGGAACGGCTTTAGGAATGTCCGTCAAACTTTGTACGAGGAGCGGCCGCCAGACGGCGTGGAACCGGGCGCGGCGACGTAGCTGGATGCTTTTCACGATGTGGAGGATGAGCACAACGGTCAGGAGGGCAAAGACAACCCCGACTTCAGCAACCCCCGCGACCCAAAGTATTCTGATGGCGTCACTCGGAAGTCCCACCTCTCACCGTTGCTCGACGTGATTACGCGGCCTTTAGAAATCGTCGAAGCCGGGCCATAAGCTCTTTGGGATTGAACGGCTTGACAATATAGTCGTTAGCGCCGGCATCCAAGGCCCGGACAATATCCCGTTCGGCCGAATCCGCGGTCAGCATGAGGATCGGCACCTCCCGCCACGGTTCTTTCGAGCGGATATGCGTGACGAGTTCGAACCCGTTATGGTAGGGCAACATGACGTCCAAGAGCGCCAACTTCGGGGGAGAGAGCGTATCGATAAGCTGTTGCGCTTGCCGTCCATCTTTTGCCAGGACCACATGATAACCTTCGCGTTCCAAGAAAAATTGAAGCAGCGTGACCATATCCTCATCATCTTCCACAATCAGAATGGTCTGCGCGGTCGACTGTGTATTACTCGCCATCTACGCCTCTTGCTGAGCCACAGTCCGCGAAGTCACCGGCCTATTTACCAGCCAGACACCGGTCAAGATGAGGATAATTCCCACAACTTCTTTTATCCCGACACGATCCCCCAGAATGAGGGCCGAGAGGAAGATAGCCGACACGGGAACCAGGTTGACGAACACACCGGCTCGCGACGGCCCGACACCCCTGACACCGTACAGCCAGGCTTGTTGTCCAAGCGCTGTTGCAAAGACGATCAGGTAGAGCATCGCCAGCCAATCCGACGGGCCGATAGCGTCCAAGCCCGAGGCCATTACCTTCTTATCGGTCCACAACAGAGGAATCTGAAGCACAATGGATAGAAATAACGTCGTCCAGTTGATGGTGAGGGGGGAGAGCCGCTCCATAATACGTCGGCTGCCCACGGTGTACAGCGCCCAACTGACCAGTCCGAGCAGCACCAAGGCGCCTCCGAGTATGGGCCGTACCCCTGCACCATCGCCGTTCTCAAAGCTGGAGACCAGGACGACGCCGGTAAACGAGACAACGCACCCTGCCCAGACCGCGCGAAATGGCACGTCGCGAATCAAGAGTGAGGAAAGAAAAGCGGTCACCACCGGGCTGACCCCGATAATCACTCCCGCGGTCGACGCGCCGATGTACCGCAACCCGAGTAATGTTAAGAGATGGTTGCCCAATACGCAGATGCCGAGCGCGGAGAGGATGGCTGAATCTTTCAGGGAGAGGGTGACCTTACCGCCCTCTTGCCACCACCACAGCGGAATCAGCAGCGCCAACGCGCCGAGCCCTCGGAGAACCGATACTTCGACTGCCGAAAATGACCCCAAGGCAAACTTTTGACCGACGATCGAGCCGCCCCATACAATCGCCGCCGTCGTCAGAGCTGCATAGGCGAGCGCGGACGGAGGCGCTGCGATCGCTTCCTCGCTAGCCGCCATTCGCCTGACGCTTTCGTATGAGAAAAATCCCGTCGCGAATCGTCACAAGCACGGCGTTGACATGGGGGTCCGCCGCGATGAGTCGATTCAATTCTTGAATCGCCGCCGTAGAACTATCGACCTCCCGCGATTTCAACACATCGCCGGACCACAGGACGTTATCGATCAGGATGACTCCACGCTCCGAGACGAGTTCCAACGCCCGGCGGTAGTAATTCACATAGTTTATTTTGTCGGCGTCGATAAAAATAAGATCGAACGATCCGGACAACGTCTTCAACGTATCTAGGGCAGGGCCGAGACGCGATTCTATTTTTCTCCCGTCGTTACTTTTCGCCCAATACGTCTTCGCCATCGCGACAGCCTTGTCGTCGATGTCGCACGTGATGATTCGGCCGTCGCTCGGCAGGGCCTCCGCAAAACAGAGCGCGCTATAGCCGGTAAACGTTCCGATTTCCAGCACCTGCTTGGCTTGAACGACCTGCGTCATCATTTTCAGAAACGCGCCTTCGAGCGGCCCCACGACCATTTGAGGATATTCCATATTGCGGTACGTGTCCTCACGCAATGCGCGGCACACCGGCGATTCGGACCACGAATGCGCTTCGGCATAGGCTTCGATATCCGGCAAGACCAAATCTTTCATTGCGTCCTCTTCTGCTCAGTCACGAAGAATTCGACAAAATACCCACGCTTTCCGTAGACTCCATCATCTCGTGTTGCGATAAGTTCTGCAAGGAGGAGGTGTATGAAAACGCTCGCGACGTTAGCGCCGTTCACGGCATCACTGGTCGAAATTCAACACCTAGCAAGTGCGGCCTCTCTGCTTTCTTGGGATCAGGAAACGTACATGCCCGTCGGCGGCGGCCAGGCTCGGGCGGATCAGATTGCGACCTTGCACACCCTGGCGCACGATCGGCTTGTGTCGCCGGACATCGAGCGGGTGTTGAGCCAATGGGTCGATCCGGCGACCGGCGAAGCAGTGGACACGCCGGGGGATGCATGGGACGAATCCTCTCGCGCGCTTTTGCGAGAGACATGGCGTGATTTTAGTCGCGCCAACAAACTGCCCTCGGATTTCGTGAAACGGCTCAGCCGCGAATCCTCATTAGCGCAACAAGTCTGGGTTGATGCGAGAAAGAAAAGCGACTTTCGCATGTTCCTGCCTCACTTGAACGCGATCGTCGGGCTCAAACGAGAAGAAGCGGAATATCTCGGTTATCAAGACACCCCCTATAACGCCCTGCTCGACACCTACGAGCCGCGCGCAACGGTCGCGCAGCTGACGCCGATCTTCGCCGTTTTGAAGGCGCGCTTGGTGCCGCTGCTCAATAGAGTCATGACGTCGCGCGTCTCGATCGACGATTCAATCTTATACATGCCGTACGACACGAATCGGCAAATGGAGTTTGCGCGATTGGTGCTGACGGCGATGGGATATGACTTCGAGCGCGGACGATTAGACCTATCTGCCCATCCGTTCACCACATCATTTCATCCCACGGATGTGCGGGTCACCACGCGTGTCTATGAAAAAGAATTACCCGCCTGTCTCTTCAGCTGTATCCACGAGGGAGGGCACGGTCTGTACGATCAGGGGCTCGATCCCGCACGTTACGGCACACCGTTGGGCGAGGCGCTCTCGCTCGGCATTCATGAGAGCCAATCGCGCTTGTGGGAAAACTCCGTCGGCCGCAGTCGTCCGTTCTGGCGATGTTTCTATCCACTATTGCAGCAACTGTTTCCCGAACAACTCGGCACGATCGCACCAGATAATTTCTATGCCGCCATCAATCGCGCCAAGCCATCGCTGATTCGGGTAGAAGCAGACGAGCTGACCTATAATCTCCACATCATGGTACGCTTCGAGATCGAGCAGGATGTCATTGAAGGTCGAACCCGCGCAGAAGATCTTCCGAAAGTGTGGAATGACAAAATGCAGAGCTATCTCGGCATCGTTCCACCCAACGATGCTGAAGGCGTGCTCCAAGATGTCCATTGGTCGTTCGGCGCATTCGGCTATTTTCCGACCTATGCATTAGGCAATCTGTACGCCGCCCAACTCTACGATCAGGCTCATCGGGACATTCAGGACCTCGACGCCGAAATCGAAGGCGGCCGACTCACCGTGCTTAAGAAATGGCTCAATCAAAAGATTCACCGGTGGGGCCGGATGTTCACCGCCGAGCATCTGATGCAACGCGTGACGGGACAAGCCTTGAACCCCGAGCCGTTTCTAGAGCAACTGGAGAAAAAATATGGCGAGCTATATGAGCTGTAGGTAGGCGCTCGACCTCGAGAGGTGAAGGATGCTGAACAAAGGTCTAGCGATGATTATAGCGTTATAATACCGAGGTACGACTTACTTGGTCCAACTTTGTTGGACATTCCTCCGAAAGAGTTCATATCCGGTATCATCGGGCCAGGGCGAATGTTCTGTTAGGTTATTCGAATGTCTATAAAATACCTTTGGCTTGCGCTTGTTCGAGGGTTGCACGGTTCAGATCGTAATATACGCTTCTTGCAATTGATTGGGGTTCGTCGCGAAATGGCATAGCGAAGATTAGAAAAAGCTGCATCCACTCAGAAACCATTTCGGACTGTCGAATAGAACCTAGTTCTTTACCTGCTCGATCTCTAAAGGTGGTGACGGCAATGATGTTTTCTCTTACAACTGCCGGAATCATTCCAAGTGTGAATCCGCAAAGAAATCCCGAGGCACGTGCGAGTGCCATGTTGCCTTCTTCGGTATACTCTATTTCCGCTCGAAGATCGGCTGGCTCTTTTGACAGGTTAATTTGGGTAAATAGTCCTGATTCTATGTATGCCTTCTAAGACTGACCTTCTAAAGAGCGAACAAGCTTGGGATTTGTCTTGTGCCATCCAATACTTTTGCTGTCACGCTGAGACTAATAGCTATCCTTTCCGTATTGCTGGCAGGCGGCCACGTTTCCGGAAGATGAAGGTTGTCTCCTCGCACGATCACGCAGCCGGATAACATGCCGGACGATATAACGATTATCATCAATATAACGCCCTTGACCCCTTTCCATATGGGGAAGCGATCAAGGCCACGATAACCAAAAGTCCCGAATAATCTCATTGGGCTTCATGCTTTTGAGAAGGATTTACTTCTTTGAATTTTACTGCAACGCCCTGCACAGTCGTGCATGTAAAGCTATACACATTGTAGATGGGAATGAATCCATAGAGACTGCTTGAGACCGTGACGTTGATCAGTGCATCGCCTCCTCTCTCCGCGAGAGCATTATCAACGGCTTTGGAAAAGGAAGAGTTGCCGAAGGGGATTACAGCAATAATGAAATGGCGGCACGCCGACCCTTCCACTGATCCCAGCTCTTCAAATGCCACTCCCCTCTTTAGGCGTTCACCGTTGTCACTGGAAGGTTTGGTGACAATGCCTAGGTTTCCGACCGACGTGCAGCCTCCTATAAATAATGTAGCAACAAGTGCTAGAGGAACGGCTCGCAATAAGAACATGATTGCCTCCTATATTCTGGATACACTCTGTGGGCTATTTACACTAAGTGAAATAAACTAGTCAATAGGGCTATTGTCGTCCTCCCCCCGCAGCCCCTTAAACAAATGAGCCTATGTCGATGTAGAAGGACTGCCTGGGTAGGATTACTTTCTTTAAATTTTTAGAGTGCGTCGGGAGTCGGGAGTTTCAATAACCCAATGCCGCATTCAACCTTGCCAACACACTTGCCGGCAAGGTGAACTCGCTTTTCGTCTCAATCCGCGACGGCACGAGGAGAATCGTGTGGAAGGATACATTTTCGATGGCGAGTTTGAATTCAGGTTCGGCGGGTGAGCTGATTTCGACGGCCTCGACGGACTTGGAGAGTTTGTCCGTGTCCTGCGGCGCATAATTGGTAATGACGGCGTTGAGAATGTCGAGCACCTGAGCATTCGCCTCGGACTCCGTTTTCTCAGCTTCCTGAAGAAACAATTCGATCACATCTTCGGCTTCTCTCGACACACTGAAATTTTCGACGCGCTCTTTTCTCCGCATCGACATGAGATCGTTGTCCAGATCTTTGCTGAACGCCCCATACGCATATCGAAAGAACTCGAAGTGAAATCCCTTCAGCCCCTTCGCGAACATCTGCAATTCGCACAAAAACGCCAGCTGTTGCAATTTCACGTCGTTGAGCAGACCGAATGGTTCGGCCGACTGAAGTAGATGGAGCAGCAGCAGACGGTCGATCGTAATTTGATCGGGTTTACGCATGGGCCTATCGAATCTCCGCTTTCAGTCCTTGCGCCATGACGATGTGGGTATCGAGATTGTACGTGATGGCTTTCGGATGAGTGAGCACCGGAATTAATCCAGCCGCCGAGGGAATGAGATTCCCGGATTGTTTGACCCCGCCGAACGGCAGCCGCACGCCGGCCCCAATGCAGGGAAGGTTCCAATAAAAAATGCCGCAGCGCATGTGCTCTTCGGCGTATCGGGCCTTCCGGTAATCTTCGGTAATGATGGCGCCGGATAGGCCATACTTCGTATCGTTATAGACCTCGACCGCCTCCTCCACGCCGCGAACCGGCACGATGGCCACATGCGGGCTGAACGCTTCTTCCGTTAGGCACACGCTGTCATGACGCCACGCACCGGTATAGACAAAGGGCCGCAACCAATAACCGTCAGGAGTTGGGGGTGGTTCGTTATTGCGATCCAGTAAAATCTGGAAGCCTTCTTTACGCGCCACGTCATTAAAGCGGCGGCCCTTCTCGACCCCTTGTCGATTGATCATGCTCCCGTAGAAGACCTGTTCGTCCATCGGATCGCCGACGGTAACGCGTTGCGCTGCGGCGACAAACCGATCGGCAAATTGATCGGCAAGATGGTGATCGACCAACAGCCGCCCCGCGGTGACGCATCGCTGCCCCGCCGTTTTAAATGCCGAGAGCACACTCGCAGAGATAGCCATCTCGACATTCGCATCATCCATAACTAATACGGCGTTCTTTCCGCCCGTCTCGATCGTACACACTTTATCTGCGTGCTTCGCGACTTCTTGTTTGATCTGTACGCCGACTTCATAGCTGCCGGTAAAGAGCACGACGTGGGTATGCGGATGCGCGACCAGCGGCGCACCGACCGCTTCTCCCGTTCCGTGTAAAACCTGAAAGACGCCGGGCGGAGCGCCTACCCGTTCAAAGTACCCCGCGATTTTGGCTCCGCAGAGAGGCGTTAATTCACTGGGTTTCAGGATGACGCAATTCCCGACCACCAGGGACAAGCCGGTGAGCCAGAACGGTAAGGCGACTGGAAAATTCCACGGGGTGATGGCCACGACGACACCCCGCGGTTCCAGCACTTCGTAACATCGCTTCGTGGGAACTTCATCGGCCAGCACGCGGCCATACTGTCCAAGGTGTCCGTACGCAAACGCATATTGGGCCGTATGGATAGCTTCGACGACATCGGCCCGCGCCTCGTTGATCTGCTTGCCGGCTTCACGTGCGACGATCTGGGCCAACGCTTCGCGGTCTTCCTCCATCAATTGAGCCACCCGCAGCAGGTACTCCGCCCGCTTCACGAGACCAAGCGCGCGCCACGCGGGGAAGGCTTGGGTCGCGGCATGCACTGCAGCTTCAATATCCTCGGCCCCCGACTGGGGAAAGAGCCCGATCACCTCGTCGGGGTGGGCGGGGTTTCGGCTCTCAAACCATTCGCTGGAAGGCGCCGTGCGCCATACCCCCCGAATAAAGTTATCGAGTTTTTGAACGGCCATCACCCCCTCCGTCGAAGTCCCTTCCTGACTATAATCGTCGGCCAACAACCAGGTCAAACTTGCTGTCGCCCTCGCATATCGCGATTGTAGGCTTGACCCTCCCCCCTCAATTAGTTTTTAATACCGCCATCAATGCCCCCGGGAGCATGCATGTCAAAATCCCCGAAAGAAATTTCAGCGCTCAAAGATCATCTGGCGAAACATCAACTGAAACTGACGCGCCAACGCGAGCAGATTCTGGATATGTTTCTTAAAAACGAGCACATCACTGCCGAACAGATGTATCGACAGCTCGCCAGAAAGGATCCGCACATCGGACTGGCGACTATTTATCGGACGCTCAATCTGTTCTGCGAAGCCGGGCTGGCGCAGGCCCGCCACTTCGGCACGCAAACGCAGTACGATAACGTTTCACACAAAGGGCACCACGACCATCTCATTTGCACGTCCTGTGGAAAAATCGTGGAATTTTCCAACGAAGATATCGAACGACTGCAAGAAGAAGTCGCCCACCGTAACGGCTTTACGATTCAGACCCATAAATTGGAACTGTACGGTCTGTGCGCGAGCTGTCGCCACTGACCATCCTCCCTCTATCGCGATCATCGAGACGTCAAGAAAGGTGAGGACCTATGGACTCGCTAAAAAATGTGATCGATTATGGCGTCATCGGCCTGCTGCTCGCGCTGAGCATCTGGGCGGTCGCCGTGGCCGTCGAACGCTGGCTCTTTTATCGCCGCGTGGATCCCGCGCAATTTCATGACCTGCATCTGTTCGAAATCGCATTGACCAAACGGTTGGTGATTATCGGCACGATTGCCGCCAACGCGCCTTACATCGGTCTGCTAGGAACCGTGCTCGGTATTATGCTGACCTTCCAGACGATGGGCACTTCCGGCACGATGGCGGTCAGCACGATCATGATCGGATTGAGTTTAGCCCTCAAAGCCACGGCGGCTGGTCTGCTTGTCGCCATTCCGTGCGTCGTGATGAACAACGTGCTTCGCCGACGGGCCAACGAATTGGTGACGATCTTTAAGAGCTGCCATGGAACGTGAGATCGATCAGATCAACGTCATTCCCTTGGTAGACGTCATGTTGGTCTTGTTGGTCATTGTCTTGACCACCGCGACCTTCATTTCGACCGGTCAGATTCCCGTCGACCTGGCGAAAGCCAAGGAGGCCGGCGATCGGCAGGACACCCCGCTCATCATCACGCTGACGGCAGAAGGTCGCCTCTTCCTCAACGATCAACCCATTGACGAGGACGGACTCAAACAAGCCTTGAATCCTCAGCCCCGCCAATCATTAGTCGTCGTCCGAGCCGATCGAGTCACGATCCTCGAGCGGTTCGTCAAAGTGGTGGATGACGTACGCGGCATGGGATTTCAACAAGTCAGTCTCGAGGTAGTCCGATCGTAAATGCCGACCAGTGCCGGCCTGGCGAGAGTGGGGCCTACGTCCAGTCATGGGCGATCTCTCTGGTTCTGCACATCCTGGCGATCGGCGGCACGGTGGCGGTTTTCTCCGATCTTCGCTTAGCCCTTCATCCCGATCCATTCCGTTGGAAGGTCTCCGTCACCGACCCGACCGGGCTTTCGTCTCACCAGCCCTCGGCGTCAGAACCGAATGCCGTCGAAGCATCCCGGAAGGTGGCGCCTGTTATCGAACCCGTTCACGAACCTCCTCGACCCACGATGCCAGCGCCGCCACCTTTGCAATCGGCGGCGCCCCGCGTTAAAGAGCGCCGCTCGGTACCGGCACGAGAGTCACCGCCGAGGTCGGTGTCGCAGACCGACGTTGTACCCCTTAACAATGCTGCAACAGAATCGGCTCGCACTGATGTTCCGATTGAGACTCCTCTTCTCTCTCCTCCCGCTGCATCGGTTGATGAGACGCGTCCAAATACGCATCCATCTCCGGATTCCCAGTCTTCCGCCGATGCAGCTGCGACGCCCCCTACGGCCGTGCCAACGGAGAAGGACCAGGCGCCAATGACATCAGGCCTGCCATCGCAGGGGTCCATCCGCGAGGCCGGTCCTTCCTTGGCAAAGACCGATAAACCGGACTTCGGCTGGCTGACGGATTCGCTCCGGAATAAGGTGAAAGAGTCGCAGAAGTATTCCACGGTGGCGAGGCTGAACGGGCTCGAAGGGCGCGTCGTCTTGCGGATCACGGTGAAGGAAAATGGGGAATTGCTCGTCGCGATCGCCAAAAGTTCCGGACATGACCTGTTGGATCAGGAAGCCTTGGAGCAGGTCAAACGCCTGTCGCCTTTTCCGCTTTCGCAACCGCTGGGTCGCGCGCAACAGGTCCTCAATCTCCCGATTACTTACTCACTGAATCAGTAAGCTGTAACCGGCCCTTCAATCCTGACGACACGTGAACCTGCCCCTCTCGATCGACAATCACCCCTTCCACGTCAGGAAGGCGCTCAATCAGCTCCATCCCCCGTCGAGCTCCCATTACAAAAATGCCCGTATCGAGTCCATCGGCCATGATCCCCTCCTTCGCAATCACCGTCACACTTTGACAGTCTCGTGCAGGCTCCAGCGTCGTTGGATCGAGAATATGGTGATACCGAATACCGTCGCGCTCGAAATAGCGTTCGTAATCGCCGGCCGTCGAGATAGCTTCGTCGTGGAGTTCGATCGATCCGAGCAATTCGCCTTCTCGCCGTGGATGCTGCAGCCCAAAGAGAAAAGCCTTACCGTCCGGCATACGTCCGAACGTTTTGATATCACCGGAAAGCGCGACAACCCCGGCGGTCGCTCCTGCGGCTTGCATAGCCTCGACAGCCCGATCGGCCGCAAATCCTTTCGCGATTCCTCCCACATCGACCTGCATGCCGGGCCGCGCAAGAAACGCCGTGCCCTTGGTAGCATCAAGAATTAAGGCCGTCAGATCGATCAGTGGCCGCACTCTCTCCAATTCTGATTTCGCGGGCACGTCCGTTCGTTCGGTAACGTTCCACGTGCGCACGGCAGGGCCGATGACCACATTGAACCCACCATCGGTCAGATTCGCCACCTCTAAAGACTGTGCGAGCACATACAAGGTATCCGCGCTAATAGGTGCCGGTGCGCGACCTGCCGCGTCATTTACTTTCGAGAGCTCACTGGTCGAGATCCACGTGCTCAGTAACTCTTCGAGCCGCCGGATTTCGGCAAAGGCGGATTGCACCGCCTGCTGCGCCGCCGCCTCATGGCCGGCGACGGCCGTGACGAACACCAACGTCCCCATCAGCATCTGGCTGCGCTTGAGGATGACGGGAGCATAATCTATGGGTTGCGAGACGCAGCCAGTCAAGAGGGCAACGGTCAAGCACACAGACATCCACAGTTGAAGTTGCTTACGATGCGAGAACATCCCGCGGAACCTCACCACCATTGCCGACGAAAATAACGATGGATTCTAGGGTACGGCGCGACTTCATAGAGACGGGATTCTAATATCACCGGCTCAGGTAAGACGGTGCTGATCTGGCGATCGGACCATTCAGGATGTTGCTCGACAAACAGGTGGGCCGCCTCACTGCGATCATCAGGATCTTCGATGATCGAGACGAGCAGTTGCCGACCATACTTCGGCATATCCACACCAAATCGCCACGTCCCGACATAATTGATCTGTTCCGGGTGCACGGTAAACGTTTCATTGAGATCAGCGATCGACATAAAAGGACCTTCGCTGATCTGGACCCGGCTTAACTCATACTCCCCCGCTGGCATTTCAACAGCAAACTGACGATCCTCGCTTTCTACCATCACTTGATATCGGCGACCGGTTTCCCGATTGATCAGCTCAATAAGCCGCACTTCCGGTCCATACCAACGATTCGTCGGGCCTGTCAGCAACGTGACCGCGCGTCCCACGACAATCGGATCGTTGGCTATCAGAGGCGTATCCGAGACCGGATCGAGGGTCGTCACACATCCCGTCAATGCGCCTGCCAGGAAAAGCCCACTCAGAATGGTCCCTGTTCGCAACATGGTCTCATTATAAGGGGTCACCTACGAAACTGCACGATGCAGTGGAACGATGATCTCTTCTGTGGTCGGTTCGAAAAAATTTCTTCTTGACAATTTTCCATCTCATGGGATATTAAGAATCGTTCTCAATTTCAATTTGGATTGGACGCGCCATGATGCCACCGATTTCTGACACCACCACACCTACTCAGGGCCACTTCGGATGTGGTTCCGAGGCTCGGTGCGAGTGCGGGCAGCTCATGGCCAAGCTCCGACAGGATGGCATTGAACTCAAATGCAAACGATGCCGGCGCATTGTGCTGTTGCCGTTTGCCGGAATTGAAGGATGGTCAACAGACGGACTTCGATAATTTAACGTAGAGGTGCCTCGACACTCGATTTTTAGGTCAGAGACCGCTGAGTCCCGCGCCCAACGTCAACGAGTCAATTACAGGAGGTTGCGATGGGGACGTGGCTCAGGCTCACGGTGTTCGGTCTTGGTGTATTGATGGCTACGCCTGCTTTTGCTCAGGATCAAACTTTAGAAGAACGCCTCCAACGATTGGAGCAAGAGCTCCAGATTCGACAGGATCGTGAGAAGCGTGAAAGGGAAGGCGTGCCCCCGGACGTGGAACGGCCGGAAATACTCAGACCCGCGGAACCGTCTGGCGAACCCGGAATCGGCTCCCTCCCTGAAGTCGGAAAGGAGCGTCGAGCGACGCAGCAGGCGCCGCTGTCGTTTGGTTCTACCGGTTCCGGTCGTCTCGTGTATGCCAAGCCGTTCGTCACGGCGCCGAAAGCGATTGTCGGTGGGTACATGGATATCCAATACCGCAGCCAGAGCAAGGCCAGTATCGAAAATGGATATGGTGGCATAACAAATACTTTTGACCAGCAGCGGTTCGTGCCGTTTATCTATGCCGACATTACGGAACATGTAAAGTTCGCCGCTGAAATAGAGATCGAGCACGGCATCCGAGAAGAAGGGGGACCGGATCGGTCCATTGAGTTTGGATTGGAATTTGCCCACATCGACTATTTGGTGAAGGAGCCTTTCAACCTCCGGGCGGGCATTCTGCTGTTACCCATCGGGAAATTCAACTTGCTCCACGACTCGCCATTGAACGATTTGACCGACCGACCGTTGGTCAGCCGATTTGTCATTCCTTCAACCGTCTCCGAAACCGGGGCGGGCCTTTACGGCACATTCTATCCCGGCAGAACGGGCAAGCTCGACTATGAATTCTATGTGACCACGGGCCCGTGCGGATATGAAACTAACGGGACCCCGACGATCAATGAAGCCAATGGAACGCGGGGGGCCCGCCAGCGTAAATGCGCCACGGATGACGGCCTCGATATCAACAACGGCAAAGCGGTCACCGGTCGTATGGCGTTCAGTCCATTGCTAGGCATCGAAATCGCCGGATCAGGCTACTATGGAAATGGGTCGCCCACGAACTATCAACCGCTCAGTATCGTGGCGATCGATTGGACGTTGCAGCGGGGGCCGTTTGAGGTCATCGGAGAAGCGGCATGGGCCTATGCGCGAGATAATTCCCGCGCCATCCCCGGTAATACCATCGGATTCACTCCGGGATCGATATTGACAGGCATCAGCAATAACATCAATCCAACGGGAACTCCCCCGCAGCGCATGGATGGCTTTTACATTCAGGGCAATTATCATTTCATGCCGGAATTCCTGGCCAAGTTTTCGCCGAAACGGTTTGGCGAAGGCTCGACGTTTACGGCCGTCGTTCGTTACGACCGCGTCAACACCAACCTGGATTACAAGACGGGTGCCGGGGACTTGGAACAGATTTCCTTCGGCTTGAACTACCGCCCGATCCAGGACACGGTTTTTAAAATCAGTTATCAATACATGCCCAAAGCTTTTAACCCGAATACGAGCGAACGGATTCATGACAGCGCGGTCGTGATTTCCGCCGCCACGTATTTCTGATAACAAAGGGGGGGCGCTCTTAGGAGCGCTCCCGTCAAAGAGGATGTCCGTGCAATTCTTCCGTTGGCTCGTCCCCTGCGCCCTGTGCGTCGCGGCTGTCGCATGCACATCGATTCCCAAAGAACGTTATCCCTCGTGTTCCTATGACACCGTATGGAACGCGGCGCTCGAGGTGATGAAGGATCGCCCACTGACTACACAAAATAAGGACAAGGGCCTCATCGAAACAGGCTGGATCGAAATGGCGGCAACCGAACGATCCTACGGCATATTCGGACGTCAAGCCTTCGACGATAGAGAGCGCGCCAAGATGAACGTGCTATTGACGCGCAACACTGACGGCATCGAGGTCAGTGCGCTGGAAACACGGCAACGCTGGCACCTGCGCGGTGGGGCAACCCAGCAAGCCACCAAATGGTGGCCGATCGAACCGTCGGAAGACTCGATGAACAACGTTATGAACCGGATCAATTCTAAACTGAAGGATCAGGGATGTTCTGCCGTCTAGCCTCTATATCTGCGATCGGGTTAATTGTGTGGAGTGCGTTCGTGCCAGTTCCCCACGCGGCGGCGGAACGGGTCTGGGATAACGAACTAAAACGCTATTTGACCGAGCAGGAGATGACCCATGCGGAAGTGTTCCTGAGCGAGGAGCAGGCCCTGACCTTGATGTTTCCCACTTCCAAGAATATCCGCAAGGAACTGATCCGATTGGCCCCAGAACAAAAACAATCCATCGAATCACGCATCGGCTGGAAATTTCCCGAAGACACGTTTGAGGTCTACGTCGGCGAGACAGGAGATCATCTTGACGGCTATGCCATGGTCCACAACACAATCGGCAAGCACAAGCCGATGACGTACATTGTGGGTGTCGACTCGAAAGGACAAGTGACCAACGTCGAGTTGATGGTATTTCGAGAAGCGCGCGGCAGCGAAATTGGGCGCAAACGTTTTAACTACCAGTACGAAGGAAAGACCGTCTTGGATCCGGTGCGCGTCAATCGGGACATCATCAATATTAGTGGGGCGACGATGTCCGTGCGTTCCATGAGCGCCGGCGTCAAACGAGTCCTGGTCTTAGTCGATGAATTCTATTTGAAGCCGCAGGGAATCGGCAGTGATACCATGGCGGCTCGCCAAGAACGTGGAATTTTCAGCGGGCTATTCGGCAATTAGCTCAGTGAAATTTGATGCGGAATTTCAATGCGCGGTTTCGCCTGCGCGATACCGATCGCCATATTCGTTTACTGTATACGATCTTTCTCCTGCTGATGTTGGCCGGTTTTGCCTTCAGTTTTTTTTGGGCTCATAGCATGACGGGATTATCGCCGCAGGGGATCGCCGATCATTATCGAGGCAATGACGCGACGTTCGGCGAACCGATGTCTTTTCGGGAATTGGCCGAGATCACGCATTTTCATCTGTTCACGATGCCGGTCGTCTTCATGATCTTGGTGCACGTGTTGTATCTGACGATGGCCAGTGAAGCAATTAAGATCTCCATGACCTGGTTGGCTTTCGGAGGGGTCCTGCTGGATCTCGTGTCGCCGTGGTTAATCTCCTATCTGTCTCCCGTGTTTGTGCTGACGATGCTGACAGGAGATCTCCTCATGACGGTTAGTTTTCTAGTGATGATGGCCGTCCCGCTCTACGAAATGTGGGGAATGAAACGGCCGCTGATGGCGGAAGAATAACGATAGCGCGTTCAGAACAAGTCTCAGACGGTAGGCCTAAGGACTTTAAGTCCAGAGCCCAAGACCAAATTGGTGTTGGGCTTTTTTTATGGCTGATTTGAAATCCTTGATCGAACAATCACCAGATTTTCTGGCTGAAGCGCCGGCCTTGCCGCACTCTTCGAACCCTTCAAGACCGGCCTTACAATTGACCCTCGTGCGTCGTCTGATGAAAGTGATGTGCGGGAAAGACGCCGAATTGCTGAGGCACGGTCTACGTACCGCCGGCTATGCATGGGCGCTCGGACAGGCCATCGGACTCCCGAGCGCCCAGTTACTCCATGTCTATTATGCCGCGGTCCTGCACGACGTCGGAAAGCTCGCGTTGCCCGAGAATATTTTACGGAAGGACGGTCCTCTGACCTCCGAGGAATATGCGGCCTTGCAATGCCACCCGCGCGACGGCGCTCGCATCTTGGAGTCCATTCCAGGTCTGCGAAGCTCGGCCGTACTCATTGCGCATCATCACGAACACTGGGATGGCTCGGGCTACCCCTACGGCCTACGGGGAACATTCATTCCACTCGGGTCAAGAATTCTTGCCGTTGCGGACCGTTTTGATGCCTTATCCACCGAGAAAGATGGTTGCGCGAGAGATGGAAAGGGACAGATGAAGTTTCTGCGAATGTTGGCCGGATCGCAACTCGATCCGATTTTGGTGGAAGCCTTCTTCCAGCACATTATGAGTGGATTCTTGGGCGAGAGTGCCGCTCGCCCTCAGGGTGGGGGCGCCTCGGTTGAACCGAGCCCCCCTACCCTTTGCCATGACGGTTGAACGCATCTAAGACGTGGCTCAATGAAGGTTCGTTGGTCCGTTGCTGCGATGACATCTCGTCCGACTCACGCGTGGCCAGACCTCATCGTCTATTGACGGAAAGTTTTACGAACCTTCTTTTTTGATCTGCTCGCTGAGATAGTTTTCCAATCCCACTTGCTTGATCGTCTCCATCTGCGTTTCAATCCAGTCAATGTGTTGATCCACATCCTCGGCCATATCTTCCAACATATGGCGAGTCGTGTAA